>Ga0183097_10595_pt1 | contig 56932 bp, 60 predicted proteins | sample BioMet8_FD_128883 | JGI IMG/M metagenome (GOLD analysis project Ga0183097, IMG submission 128883) | Microbial communities from bioreactor (seeded with sewage sludge) at Lawrence Berkeley National Lab, California, USA - Biofuel... | ecosystem: Engineered > Bioreactor > Anaerobic > Unclassified ... | reverse complement strand
AATTTTTTATGAGCTTGTCGAATTTTAGAACGGGAAGCCGCCGCCCATACCGGCCTGCATCTTGTTCATGGTCTCGTTGGTCACGTCGTCGCACTGGCGCAGTGCCTCGTTCACGGCGGCAAGCACCATGTCCTGCAGCATGTCCACGTCGTCGGGATCCACGGCCTCGGGCTTTATCTCAATGCTCTCAAACTCGCGGGTGCCCAGCAGAGTGGCCTTTACCATGCCGCCGCCCGCGGTGGCCTCAAATTTCTTTGCTTCCAGCTCCTGCTGCATTTTCAGAAAATCCTGCTGCATCTTCTGAGCCTTGCGCATCATGTCCATCTGGCTGCCGCCGCCGCCGGGAAAGCCGCCTTTGAATCCGCTTTTTGCCATTTCAGTTTCCTCCTGTAAAATGTACTTCCTTAAATTTTTTCAGTTCCTCTATATCTCGGGTAACGGCGGCGCTGCCGCCGCTGGATTCGCCGATCGTAACGCTGATGGGTCTGCCCAGTACATCCCCGGCCGCCTGCCGGAAGGTGTTGAGCACATTGGGATTGTTCAGCTGACCGTAGGCCAGCAGGGGATTAGCGTACAGGTGCAGGCTGTCGGCGTTGAGCTCGCCGGTGAGCTGTGTGGGATCGGAGACCCAGATCCTCAGGCCCGGCGGCAGCATGCTCTCTGCGCGGTTTGCTATTGCCGCCCAGTCTCCGCCGGATGAGAGGGGGGCCTGCACAGGAACCGATCCCTTGTCAAGAAAATCGTCCTCGGGCTGGAACTCGGCAAACTCGCCGGGATCTATGTTTCCGCCGTCGTCCTCCGCAGCCTCGCAGCTCCGCGGCTCGGGCGGCTCCTCATCCCAGGGAGGGGCGTCGTCGGGTACTTCTGCTGCGGGCTCCGTTACAGGCTCCGGCGCAGGTTCTGCTTCAGGTTCCGGCATTGGCTCCGGCCGGGGCTCATTATCGGGCGCGGTCTGCGGGGGAGCACATACCGCGGTTCCGGTGCTGACGGCATTTTCCAGCCGCGACACCCGGGCGCGCAGCTCCGGCAGTCCGTCGGACAGGGAAGGCTCGCAGAGACTTATCAGACACAGCTCCGCGGCGGTTTTGGGATTGCCGGCTGTGCGCATGGTGAAAAGCGCGTCCTGCACGGCGGACATCTGTACTGTCAGCTCCGCCGGGGTCAGCTTTTTTGAAAATTCCTTCAGCGTGCGGCTGTCATAGCCGCCGCTGGTGAGCTCCGCGCCGCTTTTCGGCGCTACGGATATCATCAGCACGTCCCGCTGCAGGGCGTTCAGCTCACCCAGCATGACGGCGGGATCCTTCCCGTCGCGCCACATGCCCTGGAACAGCTCCAGCGCGGCGGCAGAATCGTGGGACGCAATATTGTCCAGCATCTGAGCCGTGGAGCGGTTGCCCGCAAGGCCCATGGCTGAATATACGGAATCGACGGTGATGTGCTCCGCTCCTGAGCATTGATCCAGCAGGGAAAGGGCGTCGCGCATGCCGCCCTCCGAAAGGCGGGCGATAAGCTCGGCGGCGTCGGGGGCAAGGTCAAATTTTTCCTCGCCGGCCACGTATTGAAGGTGTTTGGTTATAAGCCCGGTGTCCAGCCGCTTGAAGGAGTGGCGCTGGCAGCGGGAAAGTATGGTGGCGGGAACTTTGTTGAGCTCTGTGGTGGCCAGGATGAACATAAGGTGTTCCGGAGGCTCCTCCAGAATCTTCAGCAGGGCATTGAAAGCGGAGGTGGACAGCATGTGCACCTCGTCGATGATATACACCCGCTTTTTAACGGAAGCGGGGGAGAACACGGCCTCGTCCCTAAGGGCGCGCACGTTGTCGACGCCGTTGTTGGAGGCGGCGTCCAGCTCCACCACGTCCATGACGGAGGCGTCCTCGATGCCCAGACAGGCGGGACACTTGCCGCAGGGGTTGCCGTTGACGGGATTTTCACAGTTGACGGCCTTGGCCAGAATTTTGGCGCAGGTGGTCTTGCCCGTTCCGCGGGTGCCAATAAAGAGGTAAGCGTGGGACAGCCTGCCGGTCTTCACCTGATTTTTCAGGGTCTCCGTGATATGCTCCTGACCCACGACCTGGTCGAAGGTCTTGGGACGCCACTTGCGGTAAAGCGCCTGATACAACTGTCTCACCTCCCGAAAATGATGATGGATATGGCTCTTGACAAGACTGCACACCCGACTTCGAATAATACGATATGCCCGTTACGCCGGCAGCCGGCTCAGATCCGGCACCCTCGCGGCACACGCGATACACCGCTTAATGCTGCTCGGTTCCCCGCCTGACATGGTTCACGGGATCACGTTGCGCAAGACCGGATCGTCAACGCTGCTTACCGGGGTCAGACGACACATTGCATACCCTCGGTCGGGAATTCGCCCCTGCTGTAGCGGATTGCAGGTAAAGGGCACCGCTGGCTCCCCGACTAGTGCAGCCTTGTCAAAAGCCACGATGGTATTCTACTACATGACGGTAGAATTATCAACCATGAAAATTTCAAATCTACTTTACAAACACGGAAATTATGTTATAATATCAAAGCGCCCAAAAAAGCGCGTATAAATGGGCCTGTAGCGCAGTTGGGAGAGCAAGCTATCCGCAAAGCGGGCCCTGACCACCTGACAACTTGCACAAAGTAAAATCCGAAAATTGAACAGATTCCATAACTTGGGGGCGTAGCTCAGCTGGGAGAGCGTACGGTTCGCATCCGTAAGGTCGAGAGTTCGATTCTCTTCGTCTCCACCACGAAAGCCGCAAAATCTTATGATTTTGCGGCTTTTTTATAATTTTTTGGAGGATTTTGAGGGCCTGCGAACCTGCCGTTTCCACGTTTTTTCGTAAAATTGACCCCGCCCGGTTCGCATTCTATTTTCCCATGTGAAAAAGAGGGCAAGAATCGACTCAAAAGCCATCCCCAAAATGCCACAGGCAAAACAGCCCCAAAACCTCAGAAGTTGCGAACCAGACCCAGCGCTCGGTTCGCATCCAAATTCCGAAAAGTATTGCAATATCAAGAAAAATAGAACTTCTTCCCAGAAGTACAATAGGTGCTCAGGGCCAACATTCTTTACAGAATGTTGGCCTTTTTATTTTATCAAAATGCAATTTAAGGAGTGAACGGAATGAAACAGAATGATTCGAAAAATAGGACTGATTTTTTTATGGAGATCGGCATCGCCCTGCGGCGAAACGGCTTTGATGCGCCGCCGCCCACAGACGGCCTGATGCCCATTTTTCTGGACGGACTTCCCCTCTGCCGAATCACAGACAATGGCGCCATCAGATACCGTGAATCAGACCTTGGCAATGCAGAGCGCGAAGACGCGCTCCACCAGGTCACGGACACAGCGCAAACCGTTGCCGAATACATGCGGCTCATGGATACGGCGCCGATACTGCAAGTCGATGGGTTGGATGAGAATTATCAGCTGCTGGCGGATTTCAGTGGCGTTGTCCTTGCCGGTCACGCCACCCGGTATGGCGTTCAGTTTGTCACCTGGGACTGGGATTACGAGAAAACCGGAGTGACACAGGGGCACTACATGTCGAATAACTATACCGCTGCCAAGCAGGATTTTGCCGTGCGCAGCGGTTTAATTCGGCGAGAACAGCTTTTCTCGCCCGAGCAGCTGACAGAGTTGTCCCGCTGCGTGCAGGCTGTGTTGGATGACCAGAACGAGCTCACCTGTGATCAGGAAGCGCTGCTCCGCGAAACGCAGGAGCAGATAAAAACGCTTGTCCCCAATTTAGAGCAGCGGATGGCGCAGGAGCAATCCGCATTTTCTCAGCCGACCATGTAAAAGTAAATCAGAGCCAAAGCGCCGGAGTCTTCCAATTTGGAATTCTCCGGCGCTTTTTGCGTCAGAAAGGAAATCACGATGACAAATTTTGAAAGGGGCAAAGAGCCCGTCTTTTCCACGCCGCAGGATGTTCCGCAAGACGATAACCCCGTTTGCACCCATTCGGAGAAGTGCAGGTGCTGTCCCTATCCTGCCCACGGCTTCATCTGCTGGCGCAGCGACGGGACCTGCCTGCGGACAGATATGGCGAAAAAGATCAGACGGGAGGCGTTAAAATAATGATTCAGACAGTATTGGCAAACCGGCAACACCCGGAATACGGCGTTGCCACAATTCCGTTCCCTATTTCAAAGGAAGAATATGAAAACACACTCGCCCTGCTGGAGCCCTTGGAGATCGGCGACGCGGTCAAGCGCGATTGCTGCGTGGAAGAAATCAGAGGGGATTTTCCGGCGCTCAAGCAGCTGGAGCAGAGCGAGGCCACCCTCGATGAGCTGGACTACCTGGCCAAGCGGCTGGACAGCTTTGACAAGTATGAGAAAACGCAGTTTCAGGGCATGGCCTTCCGGCTGGATCTCCACGGTATCGATGAGTTCATCAACCTGACCTTCTGCTGTCAGGAGGCCACGGTGGTCACGGATTTCAACGACCTGCAGGCGCTGGGCCGCAGGCACTACCTGACCATGAACGGCGGCTGCGCCTCCACCGAGGAATTGAGCAAGGTGGACGGCGAGGCTGTGGCACGGCAGCTCCTTGATCATCAGGCCGGTTACGTCACGCCCTTCGGCGTGGTCTATGACAACGATTTCGAGATGGCGCAGTTCTATGACGGCCACAGTTTTCCGCAGTACCGCTATGAGGACTGCCTGATGGAGGTTGAGATAAGTTCACGCTATGCGCCTCCTGACAGCCCGGCTGCCTATCTCTACTTGCCTGTATCGCAGACGCAGATCGAGCGCGCCATGCTCCGCGCCGGCATCAACAACTACGGGGATCTGTGCCTGCGCTTTCTGGAAAGCAGCCTGCCGGAGGAAATCAACGCGGCGCTGAATTTTGAAAGCGAAAATCTGTCAGACCTCAACGAGCTGTGTCGCGCTGCTGAGCAGCTAAGCCCTGCTGACCGCGAAAAGCTGGGCGCGGTTGTCTCGTTTGCCAAGCCGGAGCAGGCCGGTGAAATCGCAAATCTGGCGAAGAATCTGGAGCAGTTCGACTATGTCCCAAAGGTGCGCACGCCGGAGGAATACGGCAAGCACATGATCATAGAGTCTGGTCATTTTGAGTACGACGAAAACCTTGTCGGGTATATCGACTTTCCCAGATACGGTGCCGAGCGGATAGAGCAGGAACAGGGGCAGTTCGTTGACCGAGGCTATGTGGCCTATCAGGGCACGCTCCGTTTGGACGAGCTGATGCAGGGCGACCCTGCCCAAAACATTGGATTTCGGATAGGAGGAATAGAGTGATCATGCTTCAGGTCCTATCACTGACGTAATTAACCCCTAAAGATTATGCCTTTAGCAATGCGGGGAATTTCTTTTCCATATTTTTTAATAGCAGGAATAGCAATGAGTACAGCACCCAATACGCCTAAACTCTTCTTTACTCCATCAGCAGCTTGTTTTACTTCCTTATGGTCATCCTTGTTCAGTTTTTTGTTTTGAAATTGTTTTGTCATCTGCAATTACCTCCAGTATATCTTTACCACTCAAAGAAATGGATAAGCAATCATAATCTTTGGCATCATCCAAGCATACTTGCTTTTCAGAAAGTAAGTATGCCGCCGTATCCTTGTAAATTTTCTCGAACGATTTCCCTTTGTGAGCATATTCAATTGTCTTAAGTTTTGAAAAATCTATGTTCTTGATCTTATCAACACTCATATCAAAAACTCTCTGGGCATTATCTTTATCTTCGATTACTATGTAAGCATAGGCAAGCATTCTTGTTGATTGAATATAAAGATTGAAATACTCCTGTATTTCGTTGTACTCGTTGTCTTTTTCATCCAAATATCCAGTTTTGATAAGCTCTCTAAAGAACTGGCCAATGGCACTTTTGGGAAGTGCTTCAAATTCAGTAACCCTGCGCTTAAATGTTTCGGCAATCTGATTTTGTGCGATATTGATATTGTTAATTGCCAAAAGCATTGCAGATGCACGGCTTGCTTCATTCTTCTGAGACAGAGCAAGAATAACACCTTGTTTTCCAGCTTCAAGCAAGGCAATTCGGTCATCCATTTGCCCATGCTCTATTCTTTTTACCGTATCAAGAGTAGTTTCAATCAATCCAGATAACTCATTCATTTGTTGCTGTAAATAAATGTTTTGGTAGCTATTTGTAATATCTTTTGTTGGATTACCTTGGATAAACGCCCTCTTCTTTACTGAAAGTGGTGTGACAATATGATTCCTGCCATCCTCTCCAAGCTCCATAAGGGAGGGCCAGAGCTTTTCTGTCTTGGAGTTTTCCATTATCCAGTAATCGCCGGCATCAAAACCGCCCTGAAACTCAGATGGTATCTGAACTACATATTCAGTACCTCTCTTTACCTTATCAAGAACATCGGCAATGTTTATATACTGAAAAACCTGGTTGAGGATACCTTTGAAATTAATATTTGGAGTCGATGGTTCAATACCCAGCACCTTTCCGTAAAAAACTTCGCTTGCTTCTTTCTCCTGTGCCGTCAAGTTATCATTTAAGTTTGTTAAATCATCCATAACGGTTTTCTCTCCTGCACTATTTCTTAATCACGCTACTGATTGGCGGAACTACGCCAAATAGTTCTCCTTCACAAATCCCGCTTAGTACATTAAATTATATCACCACCCATCACATGTTGCCATAGATATTCCCACGCCGCTGTGGTATGTTGTGTAGCTATAAAAAATAAGGAGATGAAGTCCATGCGCGTAAATGCCAGAAAAGAAGAATACGATCACATTGAGCTGTTCGGCAAGCCAGCGCTGCTCACCGAAAACCGCATTCAGACCGACACGATACCGAAAGGCTGGTACTGCTACGACCTCCGCGGCAGCGACACGAATCCCAGCGAGCCGGTGACGGTAGAAGCCAATGTCACCGTCAACCACGCCGGAACAATTCTCATCCACGAGCCGGTGACGATCCCGAAATCAGGCTATCGCTCCCTGAAAGGTCGATTGGACTTTCTTGGAGAGCGGTATTCCCTCAAAGAGTTCTGCGAGGTGCGCGGCCTCAACTATCCCGATGATCCAAGAAAATATGCGCTCCGACCCGCTTCTGTATGATATGCTCCCTTTATAGGAGACAGTGAAATAAAACACTGTGATCTATGAAGGGAGCAAAATCATGTCCAGGAGGAAAATCGAAACTGAGGAACAGATTCAAATTATAACGGAGTACGCAAGGGGGCACATATCACGACAGGAAGCGGCAAGACAGGCAGGCGTAGTGCCAGATACGATTGTGAGCTGGGCTCATACTTACCGCAACGAGGGAATCGCGGGATTTGCAACGAAGAAGGACAAAGTTTACAGTTCTGAATTGAAGCAGCAGGCGGTCAAGGCATATCTGGCCGGCGAAGGCAGCCAGAATGATGTGTGCGAAAGATATGGAATCCGAAGCAGAAAATCGCTTCGTAGATGGATAAAGGCGTATAATGCACATGGAGACTTTAACTCCGTAAAACAATCCGGAGGAGGAAGCTACATGAAGCAGGGACGGGAGACAACCCAGGAAGAACGGATTCAAATTGCGAAGGACTGCATCGTGTCGGGAAAGAACTACGGGGAGACGGCGATAAAATACAAGGTCAGCTACCAGCAGACGCGAACCTGGACGCTGCGTTTTGAGGAACTTGGAGAGGCTGGTCTGGAGGACCGCCGGGGCCAGAGGAAGAAGGACCAGACGCCGCGGACGGAACTGGAGAAGGCACAGATAGAAATTGAGCAGCTCAAGCATCAAAACTATTTGCTGACGATGGAGCGTGATCTGCTAAAAAAATTGGACGAGGTGGAGAGGAGAGATGCCTCTCACAAGTGAGACAGAGCCACGTCTACGCCTCCATCCGGGAGTGCCATAATGAGAATGGCTATTCTGCGGAGTCAGAGTGTGAGCTGCTCCATGTGTCTCGTTCGGCCTACAACAAGTGGGCCTCCGGCAGATCCAGCCGCAGGACGGCCGAGAATGAGCAGCTTGCAGTTGAGATTGAGAAGATCCATGCGGAACATCCGGACAAGGGCTACCGCCGGATCAATGATGATTTGCGGCACGACCGGCGCATTCATGTCAACGACAAGCGTGTGCTGCGCATCTGCCGTGCAAGGGACATCAAATCTACCGTCAAGTATGCAAACCTCGGCTGCACCAGACAGGCAAAGGAACCGCAATATCTGGCCGAGAATCTGCTGAACCGTCAGTTCTACGCTGAAAAGCCGAATGAAAAATGGCTCACCGACGTGACAGAGTTCAAGTGGTATGAAGGAATTGAAGTTCACAAGGTCTATCTCAGCGCTATCCTCGACCTCTGTGACAGACGCATTGTGGCATATGCCATCGGTGAGCGCAATGATAACTCACTGGTATTCAAGACCTTTGACAGGGCACTGAAGGCAAATCCGGGCGCCCATCCGCTGCTTCATTCTGACAGAGGCTTTCAATACACCAATCGTGTTTTCCACCACAAACTCACAGGGGCAGGTATGACGCAGAGCATGTCCCGCGTGGCACACTGCATTGACAACGGTCCCATGGAGGGCTTCTGGGGCATTCTTAAGAGAGAACAGTACTACGGCAGACGCTTCACCAGCAAGCAGGAGCTTGTCCGGATGATTGAAAGCTATATCCGCTATTACAACGATCGGCGTGTGCAGCGCAATTTGGGCGTTCTGACGCCGATGGAAAAACACAATCTGGCCTTGGCTGCATAAAAAGCAGCCGGCAGTGGGTTGATACCCTCTGTCGGCTGTGAAAAATTTTATATTATTTCATTGTCCTCTTGACGGGGTGCGGTTCAGTATCAGAGGCGGGCCTTTTTTATGCCATGGCGCCGGAGAAGGACGCAGAGCTGGGCTGTATCGGCCATGTCCGAATGGACTTCGGCCACGGCGGCAAAGAATTCTGGCACACCTGGTGGCCCCGCGGCGACGAGGCGTTAAACTCGCCGGAGTTCAAAGCGGAGTTGAATGGCGTGGTGGATGAACTACGAAAAACCGTGTTGAAGGACCTGCGCAGCATGTCCCGTTTCTGTTATGACCACGGCGGAGAGTTGGGTCAGGACACGCGGCAATACGGTTATGCGGTGGAAACCGAACATTACCGCTACTGCCTGCGCTGCAATCCCAAGCCCGGAGACTATCAGGCGTACCTAACCTGCTTTGATAAGTGCCGGCAGGAGCTGCGGCAGGAGCCGCCCGTTATCGGCAAGGTCAGCTTTGCCAGCGGTGAAACGCTGGCCTACACCGATCCGGCCGTCTTTTTGCAGGTCATCCGCGACGAGCTGCCATACAAGCCCACCTCCGGCTTTCAGTACCAGGTGCTGACGGATGATCCCACCGTCCGAAAAGGCGCGGACGATATCCTCTACGATCTGTTCGGCGAGGAAAACCCACGTCCGCTGGAGGATTACGGCTTGACGCAGCGTGGCCGCGAGACGCTTAAAAACGCGGAGAATCCGAATCTGCCCCACAGCTACCGCTGGTTCGTGGTGGAGAACTTCGCCTGCGAGGGTGAAACACGGCATGACACCGATTCCCTCACAGGGGCAATTGACCGCTTCAACGGTCTTGCCTGCTACAGCAAGCGTCTGTGCGTCACTAAAGATGACGTCGCCACCGTCTATCTGGCAATCGCCCAGGACGGGGAAACGCATCTGGACGAGGGTTGGCGGGACAATCCCCGATTCGCCGCAGACAGCACCGTACAGGAAGCGGACGCGCGATTGCAGCTCAGCATCGCGGGGCTGGAGCTGTCCGGCCCGACTATGACAATGGGAGGAATGTGAACATGAAACTTCAAAAGGAATGGATCGATTTTCTGCGGGAGCAGTACCCGCATGGCAGCCGCATCCGGCTTCGGGAAATGAAAGACCCGTACCACTCCATGGAGCCGGGGACGATGGGGACGCTGGACTGCATCGATGACGTCGGCACGTTCCATGTGAAGTGGGACAACGGCAGCGGCCTCGGGCTGGTCATCGGCGAGGACAGCTTCACCGTCCTGCCGCCCGAAACGCATCTCCTCAAGCTGTATATGCCCATGACCGTGGATTGCTACGAGAAAAATGAATGGGGCGACACCGAGGACGAACCCACGGAGCTGGACAACCACACGGCGGCAGGCTATGCGGACCACATTGTCGCCGTGCTGATGCGGGAGCGGCTGTCCACCGAAACGGAACGCGGCCTCATGCACTATTACGATAAAAACGACAGCGTGGAGCAGAAGGTCAAGTCCTGTGATTTCACCGCCGAGGTGCGGAACGGCAGACTCTGGGGCGTGGCGGAATGTCAGGTGACGGGCGAGCTGACACCGAAGGAGCTGTACACGCTGAAGGAGTACATCTCCGGGCAGGCCAGCGATGGCTTCGGCGAGGGCTTTGAGCAAAGAGAAATCAAAGTCGGCGACCGCGAGCTCTACGCCCATCTCTGGAGCAGCGAGGACAGCTGGAACATCCGAACCGAGCAGGAATGCTTCGTCCCAAAGCTGGCGGATGGGCTGCCGGAGCTGTGCTTCTCCACGCTTCCCGACACCGGCGCTCTCATCTGCATCAAGCGCGGCGAGAGCGGCTACTACAAAAGCGACTGGAGCACTGACAGCAGAGATAAAAATCAGGAACTGGCCGACTACAACAACGAACGCCTCGGCGTGACGGCGGCCCAGCGGCAGGCTATGGAGTGCGGCAGCATGGCAGGCTGGTCAGTCCCCGGCGCGGACCCGAAAGCCTATGAACCGGAAGAACCGAAGATGGGAGGAATGACCCTTGCGTAAAATTCTTAATGTGTACCTTGCCAGAACCAACACGCCGTATAGCGAGGCGTATGCGGATCTGGATCTGCCCGCTTCGCCCTATGAGCTTCTGGACGCGCTGGACAAGCTGCGGCTGGACGAGGGCGAAGCGCCCTATTTGCAGATCAATAAATACTATGATTTCGAGGATCTGGCGCCGCTGCTCTCTGGGAACGCCGGTCTCTACGAGCTCAACGCCCTGGCGCAGAAGCTCTCGGAGCTGGACGAGCGGCAGCAGGTTTCCTTCAAGGGCCTTGTGCAGATGGAGGTCGATAAAAAGCAAGGGCTCATTCCCATGTCGCGGCTCATCGACCTTGCTTACAGCGTGGACTGCTGTCTTGTGGCGGATGCGCTGAACGATGCCCAGCTTGGCAGATTCTATGCCGAGAACGGCTTTTTGCCGGAGGTGGAGCAGCTCCCGTACAAGGTGTTCGAGCTGCTGGATTTTGAAAAGATTGGACGGGAGGCCCGCATTGGTGAGGGCGGCGTGTTCACAGAAAAGGGCTATGTGGTGCAGCACACAGAGCTGAACGAGGCGTTTTTCGCGCTTGACCTCACGCCCCACCAGCCGGACTATCAGATTTTGGTGGAACTGGCGGACGGCAGTATGCTTAAATTGTCGCAGGCAAATCTGCCCGATACGATGTTGCGACGCTGTCTGGACTGCCGGATTCCACAGTTGATGGGGTCAATCGAGGCGTCCGGCAGCATTGCAGCCGTCAATGAATTCGCTGGGCGGCTGTCTGGCATGACGGACAGAGAGATGCTCCGCTATAAGGCGGCGCTGGCCGCGACGGAGTGTGACAGCCTGCAAAGCGCCGCCGCGCTGCTGGACAATCTGGATCATTACATGCTGGACACCAAAATCTCCAGCCCGGAGGATGCCGCAATTTCCGAATTGAACTGCATCGTAGGCGACAACGACGTGGAGCGGCTGCAGCAATATATGAACCTTCCCGCCTACGGCAGGGATCTGCTGGAGCATGACAACGCCATTATTACCCCCTACGGACGTATGGATCGCGATGATTCTCAGCCCATGACGGCGACCTTTCAGAAGCCTGCGCAGGGCGGAATGGAGATGCTGTAAATGAATTATATTGAACGGCTGAACACGCTCCCTGCCACAGCGCAGGAAAAAGCATGGCTGGAGGAACGGCTCGCGACGCTTTCGGAAAAGGAAGCTCTGGTGCTCGGTGCCGCCATGCTCAGATCGCCGCCCAAATCCGCCGCCGACGCCATCAACCACCTGCTCCGCCTTGGAGATTATGAGGTGTGCTGTCCGGCCGGGAGTTATGAGGAGCTCGGCCGGTTTTATTTGCGCAGCGAAACAACGATTCCGGAAAGCCTCTATCCGTTCACCGATCTGAACCAACTTGGCCGCAATTATGAGGATGCGCACCCCGGCCTGTTTGTCGACAACGCTTATGTTTGCTATCCGATAGAGGAACCGGACTTCCACTATAACGGCGCCAACCTCGCATCCTGTGTGGATAACGATTGGAGCGTCAAGCTGAAGCTGGCATCACGGCACGTTCCCGATGGCGTGTGGCTGCGGCTGCCGGATTATGATGAGTTGAACGACGGCAAGCCCGACGAGATACGGATTGCGCTGGATGCGCTGGGCGTAGAGCACATCGACGAATGCACACTGCTGGAGGCAAAGTGTATCCTGCCCGAGATCGGGGATTTGACACAGCAGTATGACCGCATTTCCGATCTGGTCTACGACGGACAAAACCTTGGATTTGTGCTGGATGAGCACGGTCAGGGAATGCACAATTTTTTGGAGCTGTACGCCGCTGCGCTGGAATATGAGGACTGCAGTAGGCTTTCGGCGGCACTTGACATCGCCGAAAACCTGAACCGCTATGATCTGGTACCGATGTCCGGACTTCGGGAATATGCCGAGAAAGACCTGAAAAGTCAAGGTATCTCCATCCCGGAACTTGCCCAAAGTACCTTCGGCTTTGAGGAATACGCCGTTGAACTTCTGGAAGAACGCGGCTTTTCTCTATCCCGTAACGAAAGCGGCTATATTTGCAAAAAACAATCGCAGCGGTTTTCAGAAATGTCTATGGAATAAGAAAACGTCCGTCGAAACGGACATTTTCCTATCTGATCTCCAACAGTTTTTCGATTGGAACATTCAATGCTTCCGAAATATCATATAAAATTGCAATACTGGGCGCAGCTGCGGCGGTTTCGACGCGCTGTATCTGGTTTCGGCTGTACCCGGTCATCTCGGCCAACTGGAGCTGCGTAAGTCCCTGTTCTTTCCGATAATGCAGGATGTTCAGACCAATCTGAATATATTTCTTATAGTATTTATCGTCCATGGTGCACCTCCTGTTAATATTTTATCTGGAACCCGCGCGAAAAGCGTCAACCCCAATCGCGCAAATACTCGAACTGTGTTGCATTATGCCCGGATCAATGGTAAAATACCATTTAAAACGAGCAATTACGCGAGAGGTGATGTATATGCAGACCAATGACTTTGAACAGGCGTTCAGCGATTTTCTGGATCGCCGTGAATATGATCAAGCGGAAAACGCGCTGTTCGCCATGGTGCGCATCGCCTTTCTTGCCGGGTGGAAAGCGGCAGGCGGCAATCCACCCCAGCCGCAAAAGATATTTCAGATCGTACACAAGAAGGACATCAGCGAGAGCGCCATTGAAACAGATATAAGCCTGAAAAAATAATGACTGCTGCCGTCTCTGTAAGCGGCATCAATCCGAAGGAAGAGTAATTGAACCATGAAAACGTTGAATGAATATCTTAACGCCATCTCCAAGCGCGGGGACCGTTACGGCAGCAATGGGGGCATCCTTGACCTGCTTCTCTGGTGTAATAAGCAAAATACGCAGCAGGTCACCATTGAGGAGGCACGCCAATTCTATGAATACCCAGATTCACCATATCAGAAAACGCAGAAGTAAATAGTGTAATTACATAGCAGGGGCCGTTTTTCCGAAAGGGACAAAGGCCCCTACTTTTTTATGCCCTTTTTCGGAAAAGCGCGCCGGAAAAGGAGGCAAAAATGCTCAAAAGTGAGCTCGCAGGGTACATGGAAATTTTTCATTGCGGCGAGCAATATGCGGCCGTCAGCCGGGAGCTTGAAATGGCGTTTGGCATCAAAGGAGCAGAACTGCGCGCACTTATCAATGCCTTGCGCAGGGACGGTGTTCCGATCTGCAGTAATGAAAAGGGTTATTTTTACGCGGAAACAGATGCGGAGTTGCTCCGGACCATCAGACACATGTCCAGCCGCATCGCCGGCATCAGCGGCGCGATCCGCGGGCTGAAAAAAGCGCGTACACGGTTCGATCCCGGTCAGACCTCCCTGCCCATGGGCGGAGGTGATGACCTCTGAACAGCTTCATGAGCTGGATCGGCGGGAAAAAAGCCCTGCGCGACACAATTCTCCCCATGTTCCCGCTGTACTATGAACGCTACATCGAGGTGTTCGGCGGCGGGGGCTGGATACTCTTCGCAAAACCGCCCGGCAACGATTTCGAGGTCTACAACGACTTCAACGGTCTGCTCGTCAACCTCTATCGCTGTGTGCGGGACAAACCGCGGGAGCTGATGGAAAAGCTCCAATATGTTCTAAATTCCCGAGAAGATTTTGAACTGGTCAGGGACAGCCTCGCCCGAGACAGCCCCGCGTCCGATGTGCAGAAAGCGGCGTGGTTTTACCAGCTCATCCGCTTTAGTTACGCCTCCAGTCTTGACAGCTTCGGTAGTCAGCCCCATGATATGCGGGCAAACTTCCCCCTCATCGAGCAGGCACATCGGCGGCTGGCAAAGGTCGTGGTGGAGAATAAGGATTTTGAGAAGCTCATCCGGCAGTATGATCGCCCGGTGAGCTTTTTTTATTGCGACCCGCCCTATCACGCCACTGAAAGCTATTACAAAAACGTCGGAGAAGCAGGTTTCACCGAAGAAGACCATGTTCGTCTCCGGGACTTGCTTCTCGGCATACAGGGCAAGTTCCTGCTCTCCTATAACGACGACGAGTTCATCCGCGAGTTGTATGACGCGCCTGGAATTCAGATCCTCTCCACCACCCGCATCAACAATATCAAGCAGAGATATGACCCCAACAGCCAGTTCGCGGAGCTGCTCATCGGCAATTACGACCTCGGGGAACGGGCCCGCTGCGAACCGAGTCAGATGACCCTTTTCGATTATGGGCAGAAAACAGAAAATGATTATACGGAGGATGCACTATGAAAAACACTCAGAACACCACGAAAAGAACTGATCTCCGCATGACCATTCCTTCTCCGATTCTGGAGGGTTCTGGCATCGCGGAGGCAAAATGCGCGGAGCTGCACCAGCTCCGGCACTGCGTCGCCGTCCTGCAGGGAAAAATGACCGCCTATGAACTGATCGAAGCCATCGAATCAATCTCAGGACTGGCGGAGTCCCTGACGACGCACCTTGCCGACGTCTGCGGCATCTGCGGTGGCTGCGACGCCTGCAATGAGACGCTGGAGGGCGAACAGGAGATCAAGATCCCGCCCGAGCTGCTGGACGAGTTGAATATTCCCCGCAGCGCCAAGCTGGAGGCTTACGCCGACCTGGACGAGGGGCTGATCCTCGTAGGTCGCGCCGATTATGAGCATGACATCTCCGACGTCCCCGACGACCTGCTCGAGATGCTGGTAACGGCGGGCGTCTGCGTCAGCGAACTGGAGGAACATCTGATGGAGGACGATGTCATCTATGGTGAATAACACCGGTCTCTACCCCTACTCTCTCGAGGAAGCGCGGCGGCAGAAGGAAATAAAGCTGTGGCGGGAGAGCAGAAAAGCCAACGCCGACTGCCGCGCGGTCATCGAAGAAACCATCAGCCGTGACTTAAATGGCAAGAATCTGAATCCGGGATGCGTGCAGAGCGTGCTTGCCGAGTTCGGATATAAGCGCGTCAACTGGGTGCTGGCCACAACTCTGCTGGTCAATGGCGTTGACGGCCGCTATTCTCCGGAAAACATGGCATGGGCGCGGCGGACTCCTGTTCGGGATCTCGGCTGGGAGAAAAAGCCGGAGACTATCTGCGTGGATGTCCGCCCTGAACTTCTGGAACAGTTCGTCAATCAATAGTCCTCATAATACTTGTTGAACTGCTTTGACTGGTAAGGCAGTTCTCCGGTAGCGCGGCACTGTTCACAGTACTCTACCCAAAGCAGACTGAGCGTGACGCCACTTTTCTGTTACTTTGTGTTACTGGTCAATTCAATTATTGTTGCTATTAGTTTTTTTTATAAAAGAAATACCCGGACTCAGATCAGGACTTTTTATGTACAAGATTATATTAGTTTTAATTGACACTTTGAATTAAGTTTATTATTATAAAGCTAACAAGCATTAGTTAGCAACGGAGGGCGTTACAGTTGGATAAGAAGCAACAAATTATACAGGCTGCATATGAGCTTTTCTGTTTGAAGGGCTATCACCTTTCAATGGCGGAATTGGCAAATATGGTGGGAATTAAAACGCCATCACTCTACAGCCATTTTTCTGGAAAAGATCAAATACTTGAGTTAATGATTAATGAAGAGATAAATAGGTATTTTGATTGCCTTAACTCCAAGCTGATTAGCGCAGAAAGTATGAGCTGTAAGCAAGCCATGAAAAGCCTCTTCTTGTTTGTTATGGAGTATTTCGGCGATTTCAGCCGGCTCCGTTTTTGGAGGACAATTCCACTCGTTTCTAACGAACAGCTTAGAGAAAAATGTGGGCAATTAATCGCAGAAAAAGACCAGATCTATCACAAACGTATGCGCCAGTGTTTCATGAACGGGGTCAATAACGGGGAACTGAGACCTGGTATTTCAGAAAGCGCGTTAACCTTGTATCTGGTCATGACGCAAGGCATTCTGGACGGAATGCTTTTATACCCCAAGGAAAACGGAAGAAACACATTGGCAACGCAGGTATTTGACGCATATTGGGAAGGTGTCCGAGCAATACAAGAAAGGTAAACAAGCTTATGAGAATAGGTTATGCATGTCTGGCAATTGCCGTGCCAGGCAGCGAAATGAAAAGCTGCACTCTGAAAAATGCCAGTCCGGAACGGCTGCTGTTATTGATAGAACACAATCTCAATTCTCTACAAACCCTGATTGACTACAACATATGCAACAATGTTCGTCTTTTCCGCATCTCGTCTGACTTGATTCCATTCGGTTCGAGTTTATCAGCAGAATTACCTTGGCGGGAGATATTTTCGGAGAAGCTTTTAGCCATCGGTCAGAAAATTCTTCGTTCAGAGATGCGGGTTTCCATGCACCCAGGTCAGTACACTGTTTTGAATACGCCTGACACGTTGGTTGCAGAGCGGGGAGTTGAAGATCTACATTATCATGCATCGGTGCTGGAAAGCATGGGGCTTGGAAATGAGCACAAAATTATACTCCATCTGGGCGGCGTTTATGGAGATAAGCCTCAGGCAATCAGCCGCTTTATATCCCGCTATAAAGATCTTGATCCATCCATAAAAAAGCGCCTGGTTCTTGAAAACGATGACAGGATGTACAACATAGAGGATGTTTTAGGTGTACATCCGGCTCTCCGCGCGTCGGGACGGCCGTCGCGTGCGGTTTTCCGTTTACAACACCGGTTCCGGGGTTCCCGAAGCGGAACTGGGGAAGATATGGGGCACCTTCTACAAGGTGGACAAGGCGCGCACCCGGGAAACGGGCGGGCACGGGCTTGGGCTTGCCATGGTGAAATCCATTGCCGAACTGCACGGCGGAGACTGCGGCGCGGAAAATCAAAAAGGCGGCATCGAATTTTTTATCGAGGTATAGCGCCTTTCACGGCGATTTCACACAGTGGGCAGATACTTGCTTTCACAAAAGGCGCTGGGGCGCCAAACTGAAAGGAGCGTTTGCAGTGAACAGAATCAAATGGATGAGCCTGGCTTTGGCGGCCGCGCTTGTCGTGTCCGTCGGCGCCTTTGCCGCCGCAGGCAGTCCCTCCGCAGCGGCGGAATCCGCCAGCGGCACAGCCGCACCGGCAGCTGCTTCTCAGACGGGTCAGGGCGGCGGCTACTCCACCGATCAGGCGCTGTCCGACAAGGCGCAGCTTTCCACCATCGCGTTCTCCGGCCTCACGTTCCTCACCGGCAGCGACGGGGCGGACACCTTCTTCCCGCCCGGAAAGGTGGCGGATTTCTTCGGCTTCCAGTATATGCGGGATGTGGACACGGCAGGCTACGGCCACAACATGCAGTTCCTCTCCCGGGTGGCCAACAACGTTCTGTATATCCTGAACGACAGCCAGAAGGCGCAGCTGGTGGCTCTGGCGAAGGCGCAGGCGCCGCTTTATATCGAGTTTGCCTACAACCGCCTGCCGCTGATGAACGCGTTCCGCCGCAATCTGGAGGGCGATCTTCCGACCGGGGCCACGGCGCTGGACAGCGATACGGTGGCTGCGTATGTCTCCAATCTCTATGACACGGACGCCGAGATGAGCTATGGCCGCGCCGTCGCCGTCGGGAAGATCATCCAGTCCTTCACGGCGGAGCAGAAGGCCTATCTTGCCAAAATGGAGTTCGACGATTTTACCACATGGCCGGACGTGGCGGAGAACAATGCGCTGAAATCCGGCCTTACAAACAGCGAATTCGTCTGCGTGATGACCTACGCCAGCGAGCTGTTCTCCTGGTTCAAGGGCAGCGTGGAGGCCGACGCCTATTTCTGCCCGGAGCGCCACGGCACCTACTTCGGCGGTTTCTTCATGAAGGACTATCCCGCCATGAACAACCCCGACTACTTCATTAGCACCTCCGTCACCGGAGACAAGGGCCAGGCGTTTCTCGACATTCTGACGGACAGTCAGCGAAAGCTGATCGAGGACATCATCCCCGCCCAAAAGACCGCCATGACGGAGATTGCCCAGATCAGAACGGAGGTCTCGACGGAGCTGCGGAAGGCCATGACCGGCGGCACTGTGGACAAGGAAAAGGTCTATGCGCTGATCGAACGTTACGGCGAGCTGGACGGCACGGTTTCCGCCCTCTATGCCCAGCGCTTTGCCGAGGTGAACCGGACGCTGACGGACACGCAGCGCGCCGCGCTTGTCAAACTGCGGGATCTGGACGCGGATGTCAAGGGCGTTTACCTGTTCTCCACCCCGGTGGATACCCCGGCCCTGCCGGATACCGATTTCTTCTTCGGCACGGCGGCCATGCCCGCCGACGCGGGAACCTTTGAAGTGCCTGAGGGCTTCGGCTCAGCGCAGGTCACGTCCACAGGCGTGAAGGTCACGCTGGACGGAAAGCAGATTTCCTTCGACGTGCAGCCCTTCATCCGAGACGGGCGCACCATTGTGCCCACCCGGGCGATTGCCGAGGCGTTGGGCGCGGAGGTGGTCTGGGACGGAGGTGCTCGGTCGGCGGTAATCACCAAAGGCGAAACGACCATCCGCCTGCCCATCGGCAGCAAAAACGCGCAGGTGAACGGAAAAACGGTGACGCTGGATGTGCCTGCCGAGATTCAAAGCGGCCGGACGCTGGTACCGCTGCGCTTTTTGGCGGAAGCCCTGAACTTCACCGTGAACTGGAACGCCGCCTCGAACACGGCGGAGCTGACGACGTAAGGAATGGTCCGTATGAAAAAGAAACTGCTGATCCTGCTTCTGACGATTTGTCTGGCCGCCGCTTCGATGCCGGCCATCTGCGGCGCGGCGTCCACTGCCGCCACCCCATCTGCGGCCTTTCCCGGCAGCATTCTTCTGGGCCGCCCGACCAATACGGAGATGACCGTCTCCGTCACCCCCACCGGCAGTGCCTGCTCGGTCTATGCCCAGTGGGGCAGCGTCAGCGGCAGCTACCCGCAAAAGAGCGCCGCGGTCGCCGCCGCGGCAGACAGCCCTGCCGTCATCACCATGACGAGTCTGGCCGCCAACAAAGTCTTTTACTACCGCATTTGCTTCAAGACCTCCGGTTCGGCAAGCTACGCGCAGACGCAGGAATACAGCTTTCAGATGCCCCGGGCGGCGGGAACCTCCTACTCCTTCGTCGTGCAGTCCGACTCCCATCTGCTGAACAAAGCCGACCCGGCGCTGTACAAGACCTCCATGGAGCGCATGGCGGCGACAAATCCGGATTTTATGTTCGATCTGGGCGACACCTTTTTGAACGACCAGGTCAAGACCGACCCCCGGTATCAGGACGCGGAGAAAATACGCGCCCACTATACCCAGCAGCTCCCGTATTTCTCCATCGTCGCCTCCGGCGCGCCGCTCTTCCTGACCATGGGCAACCACGAGGGTGGGTACGGGAATTTCCTTGACGGCACCGACGAAAATCTCGCCGCCATGGCGACGCTTTTCCGCAAGACCTATTACGAAAACCCCGTCCCCAACAGTTTCTACACCGGCAACACGGAGACAGAGGCCGTCTGCGGCCAGCCGGAAAACTACTACGCCTTCACCTGGGGCGACGCCCTGTACGTCTCCATCGACCCCTACCGCTATACCGCCGCCGACCCCTACAACACGGACGGCGGCTGGGACTGGACGCTGGGGAAAACGCAGTACGACTGGTTCAAAAAGACGCTGGAGACCAGCACCGCAAAATATAAATTCGTGTTCAGCCACCACGCCGTCGGAAACTTCCGCGGCGGCGCGGAGATTGCTTCGCTTTACGAATGGGGCGGATGCGACCAAAACGGCGCATATCTTTTCGACAAGATGCGCCCCGGCTGGGGCGAACCTGTCCAGAAGATCATGGAGAATGCCGGCGTCACCATTTTCTTTCAGGGCCACGACCATCTGTTCGCCCGGGAGGTGGTAAACGGCGTCGTCTACCAGACGCTGCCCAAGCCCGCCGAGACCACCGCCGACAAGCAGTCCAACCCGGACGCCTACCCGGACGCGGACGTGCTGGCAAACTCCGGCTATCTGAACGTCACGGTGAAACCTGCCGGTGTTCAGGTGGACTACGTCCGCAGCTACGACATGCTGGATACGCAGGGAGCCAACGCCGCCACCGGCACCGTATACAGCTACACGGTGAACGCGGCGCATCAGGTGACCCAGCTTGCCGGCGCGTCCGAGGATTTTTCCCATTACGGAACGTCGCTGCCGCCGGTGGGAACCGGCGGGACGGCCACGGCAAAGGCGCTGACCGTCTGGGTGGACGGGGAGCAGCTCCAGTTCGACGCGCAGCCCTTCATCGACGCCAACGGCCGGACGCAGGTACCCATCCGCTTTATTGCCGAAGCGCTGGGCGCGCAGGTACAGTGGGACGCCGCTGCGCGCTCCGCGGTGATCACCAAGGGCGAAACCGTCATCCGTCTGCCCATCGGCAGCAGCACGATCTATGTCAACGGAGCGCCGAAACCGCTGGACACCACCTGCTTCATTCAGAACGGAAGAACCTATGTCCCCGTGCGCTTTGTCAGCGAGATTCTGGGGGCGGACGTCGCATGGGACGGCGCCAATTACCGGGTCGTCATTACGACGGGCAATTCAGCTGCCGCCTCGTCTTCCGGCGCTGTGACGTTCGGCAGCAGCACGGAGTTCACCTTCGACATTCAGGCGGACTCTCATCTGGACGAGAACACCGTCCCCGCGCTCTATGCGAAGACGCTCTCCCGGATCAAGGCCGATTCGCCCTCGTTTCTGATGGATCTGGGCGACACCTTTATGGTGGAGAAGCTGGCGAAAACCTATGACGAGGCTGCCGCCAGATTTGAACTGCAAAAGAACGATCTGAGCGCGCTGGGGACGACGCCGGTATTTCTGGTCAACGGGAACCACGACGGGGAGCAGGGCTGGGTCACGACGGAGAAGCCAGAATGGACCAAAGCCCTGCGGGAGGAATATTTTCCCAATCCGCTGGAGAAGGTGTCCGGATACTCCGCTCCAACGGAGGGCAACTACTATGCGTTCAACTATGGCAGCGCGCTGTTCGTCGTGCTGGATCCCTACACCTTTACCGCGGTGAAGCGGCAGTCGGATACCGACGGCTGGGACTGCACGCTGGGAAAGACCCAGTACGACTGGCTGACGAACACCCTTGATGCCAGCGATGCGGCATACAAATTCGTGTTCATTCACAACCTTGTGGGCGGCATCGGCAAGGACAGCCGTGGAGGTATGGAGGCCGCACAGTATTTTGAGTGGGGCGGTGACAACGCGGATGGCAGCGACGGCTTTGCAGCCAATCGCACCGGCTGGGCCATGCCCATCCATGACCTGCTGGTCAAATACGAGGTGACAGCCGTTTTCCACGGCCACGACCATTTCTATGCCAGGCAGGAGAAGGACGGCATCGTCTACCAGATGGTGCCGCAGCCCGGCACTCCGGGCAGCAGCATTCTGGACGCAAGCAAATTCGGCTACGAGGGCGGCACGCTGCTTCCCTCGGCCGGGTATCTGCGGGTACACGTCGCAACCTCCGGCGTAACGGTGGAATATGTCCAAGTGCCGGAGTCGGGCTCCCCGCAGGTCGCGGATTCCTACACCGTGTCGGATTAAAAATCCGGCGGAGGATCTTTTCTCCGTTTGGCGGACTACCATCTTGACCGGCTGCCGGCCGGTTCCGGTCAGGAGGGCCGCAATTTGGGCTGCCTGACCCGCGTTCAAAACCAATCACGGCAGGGGTGTCCGGAGAAATACCGGGCGCCCCTGCCGCAGCTTTCAGGCCCGCCGGAAAGCGTACGGTGCCCGGGAAACAGGCGGAAAGAAAAGGTTCAGATAAGTTCCCTTTCGCTGCATAATATTTGCATTCCCCGGAAGTTGATGATACAATGGGGCCAAAATTTGCAAAGAACCACCGCGGGAAGACGCTCCCCGCGGCGGATTGTCCGCTGAGACATCCCTTTTGGAGGCGGCGGGCACTCTGCGGCAGAGGAGATTCGGAAACGTGAACACCATCGCGATCTGCGACAATGACCCGCTGGATCTGTGGCTTTTAACCAACCAGGTCCGGGAGTATCTGAACGGCCGCCCGGAGCTGGGCGGAGCGCTTCACGCGTTCAACAGTTCCCAGGCGATGAAGGATGCGCTGGAGGGGGGAGAGGAGTTCTCCCTCTATCTGCTGGACATCCTGATGCCCGGGATCGACGGGATCGAATTGGGGACAGAGATCCGGAAGAGAAGCGGGGACGTGCCGATTATCTACACGACCTCCTCCGGAGAATACGCGCTCAGCGCCTTTCAGAACCACGCCCTGCGCTATCTGGTCAAGCCGATCGCCCGGCAGGAACTTTTTTCCGCGCTGGATTTTGCCTTCTCGCTTCTGGACACCGACGCGGGGAAGAACTACACGGTCAAGACGCGGGAGGGACTGGTCAGCCTGCCCGGAAAGGAGATCGTCCTCGTGGAGAACAAATACCGGGCTGCGATCTACACCCTCTGCAGCGGCGCGGCAGTGCGGAGCGTCAGTATCCGCGGGACCTTTGAGGAGGCGGTGGCGCCGCTTCCGGAGGACCCTGATTTTACCCGGCCTCACAAGTCATATTATGTAAACATGCGGTATATCCACGTGCTGCAGCCGGGCGTTCTGATGATGGACAACGGCCGGGAGATTTCCGTCAGCCGGAGCTTCAGCGCCGGCGTGAACCGGGACTATCTGCGGTTTTTGTCGCGGGAGGAAGGCGGACAGGAATGAGTGAGGCACCCCTTTTCGTTCCGCTGCGGGTCGCGTCGGCGTTTCTGCTTGGATTTTTGTGGCTGTTTCTGCCCCATCGCTACGGCCGGGCCGCGTCGGCGGCCATCGTTCTGGTGAGCTACGGACTGACGGGCTTTCTGGAGGCATTTATCTGCAGGCATATCACTCAGTCCATCGACGCGCGGGGCATGGCGGTGCTGGCCGCAGAGATGCTGATTACCCTCTGCACGGCCATGCTGCTGGGGGAGCACCGGGACTCCAGGTCGCTGTTCGTGGGGCTGTCGGCCTGCACCTGCGCCCTGTCGTCCATCATCCTCGGCTCGCTGATCTACTGGTGGGTGGGGAACCCTGCCCTGGCGCTGACAGGACAGGCCGGCTTCAACGCCTGCACGGTCGCCGTTTTTTACAGCCACAACAAACAAACGCCGCTGACGGAGCTTCTGGCGGACCGAAAGGGCCGCGCCAGGCTCTGCTTCATTCCGCTCACCTGTTTTTTCGCCATTTTTGCCTCCAGCATCTGGCCGGGCAATATTTTCACGGATCCGGCCTGCCGCCCGATCTCGGCCATGCTGCTGGTGCTGCTGTTTCTGTCCTACCGGCTGGTCATGGAGCTGCTGCGCGCACAGGAGCGGGACAACTGGCTCAGGGCCAACAATGAGATCCTGAACGCTTACGCCCACGGCCTGAAGCAGCAGATCGAGAGGACGGCGAAGGAGCAGGAGGCCCTTGCGGTGATCCGGCATGATATCCGTCACCGGGCGAATCTGGTGCAGTATTATCTCAGCGAGGGAAACACGGAGGCGGTCCGCGAGATGGTTGCCCGGGTTAACGCGCAGTTGGACGCCACGGTGGAACGCCGCTGGTGCGCGGATACCGCACTGAACTGGGTCCTGAACAGCACCGCGCAGCGGGCGGAGGAGCGGCAGATCCGCTTCGAGTGCTCCGCCGACATTCCGCCGCTGCCCGAGGCCAAAGAGCTGGAATTCGGGACGATTGTGCTGAACCTGCTGGAAAACGCGTACAACGCGGCCGAGCGGGTCCCGGAGCGCGGAAAGCGCTTCATCCGCGTTTCCGTGCAGCCCGTGAAGGGACAGGTGTTTTTGCGGGTGGACAACGCCTACTGCGGCATGCTCAAATTTTCTCCGAGCACCGGGCTCCCCGTTTTGCAGCAGGGAGAGGGCCACGGCTACGGACTGCGCAGCGTGCTGGCCTTTGCGCAGGCGCATCAGGCCACGCTGGACTGCGCGGCGTCGGAGGGGGTATTCCATGCGCGCCTGCTGATCCCGCTGCCGAAGAAACTCTGAACCGGGATACCATGGATCGCTGAGCAGGGCGACGGCCGTCTCCCGTGCCCGGCAGCAGGCAGGTGATGAGCAACCGGCGCAGGGCAGCAGGAAGCGTCAGCCGGGAGCAGCCGCAGTCCATCTGCCGGAATTCCGCCAGAGCAGTCCGATTCCGGAGCAAAGGAAAGGCCCGTACCGGCCGGATACTGTGATTTTCCGGCTCAGTACGAGCGGCTTCGACATTTGCACTCATGTAATTGAACCGCCGTGTACCGAACAGTATGCATGGCGGTGTGAGGGGCCGGCCCCGTCAGGGGGCCTCCGGCTCGATTTTGCAGCGCACAGACGCGAGACGCCGACAGGCGTTTTCCGGCTGTGCGCATTTTTGCTGTGTGAACCGTTCTGTGAAAAATTCGACGCGTTTTGTGAAGAACCCGCCGCTGCCGAAAACAGAGCGAGTAGTATAATACTATCGTTGGAAAAAAACGGGAATTCCGGAAAATCCGGCCGATATAATCACTTTTTCTTATTTTGGAGGAACGCGTATCTATGACGGACAAGGAGATCAGACACCTGAGCAAAACGGAGCTTCTGGCGATTATACGGGATCAGGAGCGGGAGCTGCAGCAGGTCAAACAGCAGGCGGCGGAGCAGAAGCGCCAGCTGGAGGACCGGCGGATCCGGCTTGAAAAATGCGGCTCCATCGCGCAGGCGTCCATGCAGCTCCATCAGGTCTTTGAGACCGCACAGGCCGCCGCAGACCAGTACCTCGCGGAGGTGCGGGAGAAGCAGGAGGGGCTGGACGCGGAGACGGATCGAATTCTGGCCGAGGCCAGAGAGAAGGCAGACGCGCAGGTGCGGGCATCCGAGGAGGCAGGCAGAAAAATCGAGGAGGAGAGCCGCCAGAGGGCCAACGCCTATTGGGCCGCGCTTCAGGAGAAGCTGGAGGCGGTTTACAGGAGCCATCAGGGGCTGAAAGAGATGCTGGCCTCCGGCGGAATTGATATGCATCTGCCGAGTACGGGAGTGAAGCGCGAAGATGACGAATCAGAAGGTACCGCGTCCCAGTCTTGAGGATCTGGACCGCGAGCTGGCGAGCAGAAGCAAGGCCCGCAGCCGCCGCCGCGCCGTAAGCGGCACGGTGTGGGTCCTGATTGTAGTGGCGGCCGCTGCGATTCTGTGCTCCTCGCTGTTTCTCTCGGTACTGAAGGTTCAGGGAGACAGCATGGAGCCCACGCTCCACTCCGGGGAGATTCTGCTGGCCGTCAAAAAGACCGGCTTCCGCTCCGGGGACGTGATCGCCTTTTATTACGACAACAAGATTCTGCTCAAGCGCGTGATCGCGGAGCCCGGCGATCAGGTGGATGTGGGGGAGGACGGCACCGTGACGGTTAACGGAACGCCGCTGGACGAACCATATCTCCAATCCAAGAGCCGGGGCATCTGCGACGTGCAGTTTCCCGAGCAGGTGCCTGACGGCCGGATTTTTGTTCTGGGCGACAACCGGAAGGTGTCGGTGGACAGCCGCACGACCGCCATTGGCTGCATCTCCGAAAAGGCCGTGGCCGGAAAAGTAATCCTGCGCATCTGGCCGTTCGGCAGGCTGGGGGCAATCTGAAAACATGACAGACAGGAAAGGAGGGAGACCCATTGAAAACAGATGACTTTGATGAGCGGATCCTTCCGTACGTAAAAGAACACCGCAGACAGTGCGGAAAAAGACGGACGGTCGGTCTGCTGGGGGCAGGCACGGCGCTGTGCGTATTCGTAGCCATGATGCTTCCGGGCATCAGCATGGGAGGATCCACGGTATCGCTGCAGAGCAGCCGTCCCGAGGTGAAGCCCGGCGAAAGTGCCGCGGTTGCGGTTTCGGCTGCGGCTGACGCCGATCAGAAAACGATTTTCCTGATCTCCCCCAGAGACGGGGCGGCCCGCCTGTCCGAGGAGTACACATTCGCCGGCGAGCAGGCGCAGATCAGCACGTCATCGGGGGACAAGGTCGTCCTCCATGAGTGCGCGGACACCGCGGGAACGGAGTACTGGTTCAGTCTGGACGCCGGTGAAAAGACGGCGTTTTCCCTGAACTTCGCATCGTCTCCGGCAGCCGACACGACCCAAAGCGAGACCGAGAAGAACACCGGAACCGCCGAAAATGCGCAGAGCGCTGCCGGATCCGCAGACACGGAGAAAACCGACACGGCTGCGGCAGAAGACAAGACGGCAGCCGCGTCTTCCCAGACCAACGATGCCGGGACAGCGGCCCCGGAGACACAGACCTCTGCGGAGACGAAGTGCGCCGGACTGGATGCGGCCGCGTCCTCCGCAGCGTCGGACAGCGCGGAAAGCGCAGACACGGCGGACGCGTCTGCAGAAAGGACGCCCGAATCCGTCCCCGCAGAGACAGAGCCTGCCGCTGCGGCGGAGAAGACTCCGGCGGCAAAGACAGCGGCATCGACCTCCGGGCAGACCATGAAGGCGGCGGCGGTCTATGCGTCCGCGGCCTCCGGGTCCACGGCGGTACTGCGCGCGGTCTCCGGCGCAACGCTGGAGGAGGCTCAGACCCGGCTGACCGACCAGTCCGCAGGGGAGTCCCTGACGCTGACCTGGTCCGAGAGCGCGGAGAGCGCGGCGGCGGACAGTCTGCTCACCGCCCAGAGCGACACGACGACGTCGCTGGATCCCTTCATCACCCACGTGACCATCAACGGGAATACGGATACGGCCGTTACGGTTGTAGACGGCGACAGCGTTAAAATAGCCATCAGCTACACAGTGGGAGCCAATCAACTCAGTTCCACGCAGAAGACCCTGACCTATCAGCTCCCGGCAGGCTTTTCCATCAGCAAACTGCAGTCTGGCACCGTGTTCAAGACCGGAACCAGTGATGCCATCGGGACCTATCAGATTACGACGGATGGCGCGGTTACCATCAATTTCAACGAGACCTATGACCCGACCGGCATCCTCAGCGGCACAATTCAGGTGGACGGTTCAGCCAGCAGCAGCGGCGGTACGGGGAGCAAGTCGTACAACATTGGTGCCAGCACACTCACGGTCGAACCCAAGACAGAGGCAACCACTGATCTGAATGTTAGCAAGACCCACGACATTACCACCGTGAAGGACGGCAAGATCCATTATACCGTCACCGCTTACACGGTTAAGGGCACGGCGGGAACGGTGAACATCACTGACACGATGACTGCCAATAATGTGAGTTACGACACGGACAGTTTCGTGGTCAAGGACACGGATGGAAACGTCGTGGACACATCCAAATACAGTCTCTCTTTTGCAGGTGACTCCGTTTCCATCCTCAATCTGCCGCAGTTGACTGCCGGCGGGCAATACACCATCACCTACACCGCGACGCCGGACTGGAGCGCCTCCGCCGATACTGGAAAATCCGTGAATAACAACGTGACCGCTACGAGCGGGGGCGATACCAAAACGACACAGGACTACGTTTGGCTGGACCTGATCAAAAAGTATGGAAGCTATGACGAGAAGACCGGAACGATCAACTGGACGATCACAGTGAACGATGGAAAGACGAATCTGAACGGTTTCACACTCAGCGATGTCCTGACAAATCCGGACGGTACTACACAGCAGATTGACAGCGTAAGCGTGACGCCGAAGATCGGCGGCAGCGGGACCATTCATCTGCCGTATACATTCCAGAGCGACGACTACAATACGTACATAATCACCTACAGCACGGCGGTCGACACCAGCACCATCGGCGCCAAGAAGTACGCCAACAGTGCGACTCTGACAAAGGACGGCCAGACACATACGGCCGAAAGCGGAGAGATCAACGTCACAGGCACTGGTCATGTCACCAAACAGTTTGTCTCCGAAACGCCCGTCACCGGCAAGGACGGCGCTGCGTATACATGGTCCGCAACGCTTGTGGTGCCTGCCGACGGGATCACGACAGACTATTTCTATCAGGATTTTCTGGATCACCAGAGCGGGAAGCTGCTGATGACGCCTGACACGGCGTTTGTCACCGTGACGGGCACAGACAGCGCCGGAAATACCCGGACACTCACGGAAAATACTGATTATGACGTTGGGCTCTATTATTTCGACGGGAAAGAATATACAGAATCGTACGACAGTGTACAGGCACTGAAGGACGCGGGCGGCAAGGCCACCACATTTACAGTCAGATTTTTGAGGGCAATTCCGCAGTCCGAGTTTAAAACAATCACCGTTACCTACGGCACCTATGCAGATTACAGCGATATCAGCGTGGGCGGAAGCCGGTCCTATGCCAACACAGGCCGCTATGGTTACAGCAACACTTACGAGGAATCCACGGCCAGTCATTCTCACACAAGGACTGCGACCATTGCCAAGCAAGGCAGAAACCAGTCGGGGAACTATACGGATGCACCCGTCAGCGTGGATTACGACAAAGCCGGCGGCAAACTCTATTACCGACTGCTTGTGAATACGGACCACAGCGCGTCGGGGCCCATCACCATTACGGACATGCTCCCCGCCGGAACGACATTTGATGAAAGTTCCTTCCAGCTTAAATTCTACTACAACAACAACGAATATTATCAGCCTGACAATATCTGGATTGGCAGTACGCAAATTTATGCAAAGAACATTGTACATCATCAGGTGAGCACCGTTCAAAATGAAGACGGTACCACGACGCTGACAATCACGATCGACGATCAGTACGGCTCAAACGGCATGGCTGTTTATTACGCCGTCCGGATCACGGACCAGAAAAGCGGCACAGCGTCCTATGTCAATACCGCGAGGATGGGCGATACGTCGGTCAGCCAGACGACGAATGTGACGCATAAGATCGTGTCAAAGACGGCGGAGCGGGGCGACGGCACGACTGTTCCCACCAACATCGTGACTTATCGTGTCGTTCTGAATCCCGGCGGAGCGGACCTGCTCCCCAACGCCGACAAGCTGACTCTCACGGACACCATGACCTATACGGCAGCGGATGTGGAGGATCTCCATCTTGTGCAGGGCTCCGTCAGACTCTATAAGTATGACGCGACGGCCGACAATGCCGAGGGCGCGCAGCTGGACAATTCCAGTGTCTCTTACAGCTATGACGCCGTCAAGCAGCAGACCACGTTCACGATCCCGGATTCGCAGGCCGTCGTGCTCCAGTATCAGTACTACATCAAACAGACCGGTTCGGCGACGACGCTGACCAACACGGCGACCCTGACCGGCGTGGGCAAAGGATCCGATAAGAATCAAATTGAAGTCAAGGTCAGCGAGTCGTCTGCTACGGCGGACCAGCAGATCCTGACAATCTACAAGGTGGACGCAGCCGACAATGCCAGTACACTTCCGGACGCAGTGTTCCGGCTTGACCGCTGGGAGAATTCCGGTTGGACCAGCGTCGGAACCTACACGACAGACAGCAAAGGTACCTTCCGCCTTGACGGAGGCACGGCAGATGCAGATGTGAAGCCGGCGCTCGTTTTGTACAGACTGGTGGAGGAGGCTGCACCGGACGGCTTTGCGCTGAATTCCTCACCGTATTGCTTTGTCTGGGGTCCTGACGGCTACACAACCGAAACGCTGACCGCTGCAATGGCGGGCACGGTGACCGCGGCCGGAGCCGACAGCGTGCATTATTTTCTGCTCAACGGCGGCGCGGCGTACATTACGGATACCCGCAACTCCATTGAGGTAAAAAAGGTCTGGCTGGCACCGGACGGCACCACTGATCCCAATGCCCACACCGGTGTGACAGTGCAGATGTATAAGAACGGAGCAGCATGCGGAGACGCCGTGACGCTTAATGCGGGCAACAACTGGGCAAATCTCTGGAAGGGCCTTGATCCGAGCGCCAAATACACCGTCAAGGAGACCGTGGGCGAGGAAGGCTATACCGTCAGCTACGACAACAACGGGGGCATTTCCTACGGCACGATCACCGTCAAAAATACCGGCACCCCGACAGTGCACTACGCGCTGCCGTCCACCGGCGGACCGGGTGCAGTGCCGTTCACGGCGGCGGGCTCTGCAATGCTGTGCGTCTCCGTCATCCTTATTTTGCGGCGGAAGCGGGACCGCAATGAAAGGAGCTGCCGACGCGATGGCGAAATGCTGAAATGAAACAATCAAAAACCTGATCGATGAAATATGGAAAGGAAGAACAAAAATGAAACCTATCAGACGCATAACCTCACTGCTGATGGCGCTGGCTCTGATGCTGGCTCTGTCCGTGTCGGTCTTCGCAGCGGCGGGGGCGCATACCATCACCATCCACTCCAAGACGAGCGGACATACTTACCAGGCCTATCAGGTGTTTGCAGGAACCTACGATGATACTTCCAAAAAACTCTCCAACATTACCTGGGGCGACGGCGTCAACGGCGACGCGCTCCTTACCGCGCTGAAAGCCGACACGACTGTCGGTACCAAATTCACCGAGTGCACCACAGCTGCGGATGTCGCCCAGGCGATGTCCGGCGCGAGTGCGGAAGTAACAGACGCGTTTGCAGCCGTAGTGGCCAAAAATCTGTCAGGTACCGTCTCCGGGACCAGCGCCCTGACAAATGGCACGGCCTATGACTATGTCATCTCTGCCCTGGCCGACGGCTATTATTTCGTGAGTGAAGACACCACCACCGGCGCAGCCTCCTTCACGAAGTATATGCTCCAGGTCGTGGGTGATGTGACGGTTAATGCCAAGACCGACGTGCCGGCCGTCACCAAGAAAGTTCAGGAAAATAACGCCGCTGGCTATGCCAATACATGGAACGATGCCGCCGACTACAGCATCGGCGACAGCGTGCCCTTCCGTCTGGTCGGCCTTGTGCCCGATATGTCGAATTACAAAACCTACACCTATCAGTTCAACGATACCCTTTCCAACAGCCTGACCCTGGACGCCAGCACCGTAAAGGTCTATTACGCCACCGGCACGAGTATGCTGGCCGTGAACAGCAATACTGCCGTCGGCGCAGGCGGAACGCAGATTGATTCCAAGAGTTATACGCTGTCCTCCGGCGCGCAAAGTCTCACGGTGGCGTTTAGTAACCTGAAGACTGTCACCGACGTGAAAGCGGGCGGCTATATCGTCGTCGAGTACAGCGCGACGCTCAACACCGGTGCCGCCATTGGCAACCCCGGAAACCCCAATGACGTGACCCTGACCTATTCCAACAACCCCAACAACTCCGGCTCCGGCACGCCGGACACCGGCACGACCCCCAAGGACGAAGTGGTGGTCTTTACCTTCAATCTTCCTGTGAATAAGGTTATCAAGGGCACGACCACATCTCTTTCCGGCGCCACCTTTGCGCTGTTTACTGACAAGACTGCCGCTGATACGGCGGCATCCGCGACGAGCCCCGATTTCAGCGCGGCACTGAAATTCACCGGCGCCGACGGCGTCTATACCTACGACAAGAGCGGCACGGCCACGGGAAGCACCTATGAGCTCGCCGCAGATGCCAGCGCAAAATATGCCCTGAAGGGTCTCGACCAGGGCACCTATTACCTCGTCGAGATCACGGCTCCAGCAGGCTACAACAAGCTCACCACCGCGCAGAAAGTTGCTGTAATTCCGACCTATAATACAACGGCCTATGTTGACGGCCATGCTGCGGGTACCAACGACCAGCTCACCGCCGTCCAGGTCAGCCTCAACGGCGGCACAGCCGCTGACGCAGCGACAATCGAAAATGCCTCCGGCTCCACGCTGCCCAGCACCGGCGGCATCGGCACGAAGATTTTCACTTACGGCGGCATCACGCTGATGCTGGCCGCCGCAGTGGTGTTCATCGCCAAGCGCAAGACCTCCGGCCAGGAGAAGTAATCCGTTCCCGAATGACCGCGCTGCCGCGGGGCCCTGTGCCCCGCGGCGCGCAGCGGTGAGGAGAGCCCTATGAGAAAACACAAGTCAACAGCCGTTTTGTGCATCGTGTTTCTGGTAGGTCTGTCCCTGCTGCTGTATCCTGTGATCAGCAGCGATGTCAACGAACGCCATCAGACCCGCGCCGTTGCGGCGTACGAAAAGGCGGTTGCGGAAATCTCCTCTGACGATTCTGCCGCGATGCGCAGGGCAGCTGAGGCCTATAACGCGGAGCTGTCCTCTGCCCCGACCTCGTTCGTGCTCAGCGACGCGCAGCAGGCTGCCTACGACCGCCTGCTGGACCCCACGGGAAGCGGGATCATGGGGTCCATCGAGATCTCCTCCATCGGCGTATCTCTGCCCATCTACCACGGCGTCTCGGACGAGGTGCTTGCGGTTGGCGCCGGACATCTGCCCGGCTCCTCTCTGCCGGTGGGCGGCGCGAGCACCCACTGCGTCCTTTCCGGCCACCGGGGGCTGCCGTCGTCCCGGCTCTTCACCGATCTGGATCAGCTGCAGAAGGGGGACGTGTTCCTCCTCCATGTTCTGGACGAGACACTGGCCTACGAGGTGGATCAGATTCTGATCGTAGATCCTGATGAGATTGACGCACTGGGGATCACCGCCGGAGAGGACTATTGCACGCTGGTGACCTGCACGCCTTACGGCATCAATACCCAGCGGCTGCTGATCCGGGGACACAGAGTCCCCTACACCGCGTCCATGACCGCCGCGTCGTCGGTGGACGCGGACGCGGAGGCCGCGGACCCCATGCTTGTGGCGTCCGCACTGGCCGTTCCGGTTCTGCTGATTCTGTTTATCGTTTTGCTGGTTCGCACGCGGCCGGGAAAGAAAAAAACCAAGGGAGGCGATTTGCTGCCATGAAGATGAGAAAACACGCGTGGGTCCCGGTGCTGCTCTGCGCGCTTGCGCTGCTGCTGACAATGCCGGCCTTCGCGGCCCAGCGCACCTGCTCCCTGACGCTGACCTGCTCCGCGGAGGGCAGCCCGGTGTCCGGCGTCGTGTGTAAGCTGTACCGGGTTGCCGACCTGAACGGTACTGCCTTCACGCTCACCGACAGCTTTTCCGGCGCACAGGTGCAGCTCAGCGGCCTGAAGACGGACACCCAGTGGCAGACCGCTGCCGATTCGCTGGCGGTCTACGCCTCCGCCGACGTGAACAAGCTTACGCCGGAGCGGCAGGGAAGTGCCGACAGCACCGGCACCATCGCCTTTGCGGATTTGCCGGTCGGACTGTATCTCGCCGTGTTTGAATCGGTGAGCAGCGGCCAGACCACATATCACTTTGCCCCGGATTTGCTGGCTCTGCCTCATTGGGAGTCCGACGGAAACGTCCAGTACAGCGTGACGGCCGCGCCCAAGGGGACTGCGACCCACTCCGACGGCGGGGGCGGGAGCTCCACCACTGAGGTGACGGTTCTGAAGATCTGGAACGACGAGGAGAGTCAGAAGCGTCCCGCGTCCATCTCCGTGACGCTGCTGCGGGATGACAAGTCCTATGACAGACAGACGCTGACGGAGGAGAACAACTGGCGCTTTCACTGGACAGGTCTGCCCGGAAACAACACCTGGTCCGTTCTGGAGACCGACGTGCCGGACGGCTACACAGTGTCCTACACCACGGACGGGACGGTTTTGACCATTACGAATCAGAGCACCACCAACATTCCCGAGACGCCTACGCCCACAGGAGGCGTGACTCCGCCGACGCCCACACCGGGCAAGCCCGACACGGGGACGACGATCCCCGGCTCACCTACTCCCAAGTCCGGGAAGCTCCCGCAGACCGGGCAGCTCTGGTGGCCGGTGCCGGTGCTGGCGGTGGCCGGTCTGGCTGCGTTTGCCGCCGGCTGGCGGAGGAGAGGCGGAGACGACCGTGAATCGTAAAAGACGGGGAACCCTGCTGCTGTGCCTGAGCGGGGTTCTTCTGTGCGCTGCCCTGATACTGACCGGATACAACCTTCTGAGCGAACGGAACGCGGATCGATCTGCGTCCCGCACCGCAAAGCAGCTGGAGGCAATCCTTCCGGAGCGCGGAACGGATGCCTCCGTCTCAGCGTCGTCCCAGTCTCCGGCAACGACCCTCCAGACCGTTCAAATCGACGGAAAGCACTACATCGGGCTGCTTACCATTCCCGCGCTGAATCTTTCGCTGCCTGTCAACAGCACATGGAGCTATCCGCTGCTGCGCAAGGCACCGTGCTGCTATCAGGGCTCTGTCCAGACAGGGGACCTGATTATCGCGGGGCACAACTACAAACGGCATTTTGGCAACCTGAAGCTGCTCAGCTCCGGGGATGAGGTCTGCTTCACGGATGCGGACGGGTACGTGTACCGCTATACGGTCTCCAGCGTGGAGACGCTTGCGGGCAAGGACATCCAGGGCATGACGGCAGGGGACTGGGACCTGACGCTGTTCACCTGCACCATTGGAGGCGCAAGGCGCGTGGTGGTGCGGTGCAGCCTGGCGTCGTAAGCGCGGAACCGCGAAGTCCCGGCACGAAAACACACAATAGAGATAGCTCAGGACAGGCAAAAAAGCAACGCCGCGGGGCTGCGAAAGCAGTCGCCGCGGCGTTGTTTTGCGGTGGGATTCAGGCGTGAGGCAAAGCACTGCCGGGAAGAAGGAGCACACGTTAACCGGAATGTGCAGCTGGCGATGGAAAAAAGTTTCGCGGCCCGGGAAAGACTGATTCCATTTGTGTCAGTATTTCTTCCGCTCTGCACGGCAAAATTCCATGCTTTTCATGCCGTTGGTCGGAATGTGCACGGAAACGCCCATGTGCCGGGAAGAGTCAACCATTCTGACAGACAGGCTTTCCTGTTTCACGTTTTTGGGGTAAAACTCCACGAACCGCTGTCCGCAGGGGCGGAAAATCATGGCGGAACAGGCTGCCCAGGAAACTCCGGCCCATCTGCTCTGCCTCTCCCGGAGAGGCAGAGCAGCGCCGGCCACGGTTCCCCTGCGGAGCGACGGCATAACGGGCAAGATGCCGGCGAGAAGTAGTGGATTCTTTCGCAATGGCCTTTCCACCCGTGAAGCCGCTTTTGCGGAGCCGGACAGGGCACACAGCGGAGCCTGCGCCATTTCCTCAGCGGGCCCGTTCAAGAATGACATAGCCGCCGTCCGGCAGCGTGGATGTCGCTCTGCGGCCTTTGAATGCGTGTCTTCGATCATGTTCCTTCATGCGGCGCCGCTTTGCACGGATGACCCCTGTGCGGCGTTCAGGCCCTGCGAGGTTGAGTTTCTGTGAGAACGCATTACCTTGCCGCCTGTACGGAAGCGGTCACAAATTGTGATGACGCATAGCCGCCTTCCTGCACAAAAATTATCTGCCCGCGATTGCTTTGCCCAGATCGAAGGCCTTCCGGCAATCCTCCGGGAAAACGGTTTCCCTTCGATGCCTGCGCTGTTCTCCATCGAAAAAGCCGAGATGATATTTTGCATAATCTTCCACCTGCAGTGTTTCCGAACACTCCACCGTGCCTGTATACTCAAAATACATCCTGAGAAAATCCGCATACTTCTTGTACAGCTCATTCATATAACCTGCGGGAGCGTTCATGGTATAAATGAAGCCGGTTTTCAGGTGACCTGCAAAGAGGGAGCTTCCATCGTCGAAATTCGTGTACTGGAACAGCAGCCGCTCCAGAAACGCCCGCATCATGGCGGAGACGTCTCCCCAGTAAATCGGAGAACCGAGAATCAGCCCGTCACTCTTTTCAATTTTCTCAAAAACGGGCTTCAGACCGTCGTTGACGGCGCAGCGGCCATAGCTTTTTCCGCCTGCCAGATTGCAGGCCATGCAGCTTCGGCAGCCCTTGTAGTCCAGATCGTAGAGCTGGATCAGCTCCGTCTGGGCGCTGGCGCTTTCTGCGCCCTCCAACGCCTTGTGCAGCAGAATATCCGTGTTCCAGTTTTTTCTGGGGCTCCCGTTCACAGCAATTATTTTCATAGTAAACCATCCTTTTCTGCGTTTGATTTCCGTTCTTTTTTATTGTAGTATAAAAAAGAACTTTTTCACAAGTACGCACATTTTTGTTCCCTGAATTCTATTGACGGAGGAATTATGAACACAACTGCCAGACCTGTCGAGCAGGATACTCACTGCGAACAGATTTGCCCCATTGTATATACCATGAACATCATCGGGCAGAAATGGAAGATACCCATTCTGTGGAATGTTTTCGAGTGCGGGTCGCTGCACTACAATGAACTGAAGCGCATGGTCGCCCCCATTACCAACACGATGCTGACCAGATGTCTGCGGGAGCTGGAGGAATCCGGCATGGTACGGCGGCTGAACCACAATACAATTCCGCCGTCTGTGGAGTACTCCCTGACAGAGCGGGGAAAATCACTGATGCCCGCGCTGAAAGAGCTTTATCGTTGGGGGAAGGAGCAGCAGGGATAGGCCCCGGCGCCCCGCCGCGGGAGCCTGCCTGGAGCCGTCGGCGCCCGACAGGGCAGTGGAGACGGTCCAAAACCGTTTACACGGCTGCGGAATCAGCTTTGCCGCGGCTTTCCGCCGGCATTGCGCTGAAGCGGGCATGGAAAAAGGCAAACGGGAAAAAAGCAGTCCGCCCATCGGCGGACTGCTTTTTAATGATCGGCTCTCTGTTATGCAGAAGTCCCCGGCGCGTCCTGCCGGTCCGTCCGGATCGGTCTTGTCCTTCGGACGGCCCTTCCATACAGCAGAAACAGAAAAACCAGAAGCAGGCACAGAAAAGCGGGCAGCCATGCGATGCCGATATGCTGCGCGATCAGTCCAAACAGCGGCGGCATCGCGCAGGTGCCCACATAGGCGCTGGCCATCTGAATGCCGATGACTGCCTGCGACTGCTTCGCACCGAATCGCGCCGGAGTGGCGTGAATCATGCTGGGGTAGATGGGCGCGCAGCCAAGGCCGACGAGAAGCAGACCCCCCTTTGCCAAGGCGTCACCGGGACAGGCCAGCGCACAGATGCCCGCCAGGATCAGAAGCTGCCCAAGGCGCACCATCCTGTCGTCATTCAGCACCAGCGTCAGAAAGCCGCTGACGGCCCGCCCGGCGGTGATGCCGAGGAAAAACAGACTGGCGAAGCGGGCGGCTGCCTCCGGGGAAAAGCCGTTGTGCAGCGCGAGGTAACTGCTGCTCCACAGACTTGCTGTCTGCTCCAGGGCGCAGTAGCAGAAGAAGGAGGCCATGACCTCCCTGCCGCCGGGGATACGGACGACCTCCTTCAGCGGAAGCGCCCTTCCTGCCGGTCTCTCCGGGATTCCGGCGGCTCCGCGCTTTTTCCAGAGCGGAAAGCTTGCGGCCAGTACGGCCGTCAGCCCAACCTGCAGAAGCGCGATGGTGCGGTAGCCTGCGTTCCAGCCCTGTCCGGCGGTGAGGGCATAGCTCATGATATACGGGCCGAGGGATGCGCCGACGCCCCACATACAGTGCAGCCAGCTCATGTGGCGGCTCGCGTAATGCAGCGCCACGTAGTTGTTCAGCGCGGCGTCTACGCTTCCTGCCCCGAGACCGTAGGGAATCGCCCAGAGACACAGCAGCCGGAAGGAGTGGCTGGCGGAGAACCCAAACAGAGCCAGAGCCGTGGTTCCGACGCTGATCGCAGTGACCGCTCCGGTTCCCAGACGTCTGGTGAGCCGGTCACTCTGCAGACTGGAGATGATCGTACCCGCGGCAATAATCATGGAGAGGATGCCCGCGTATGATACCGGCGTTCCGAATTCATGATACATGGCGGGCCACGCGGAGCCGAGCAGGGAGTCCGGCAGCCCCAGACTGATGAAGGCGAGGTAGATGATCGCTAATAGCAGCTGGGCCATGGTTTTCCTCCTGAAACATTCATTACTAAAAGAATACCGCCTTATTTTTGTTGATTCAATTCGATTACAGACTTATACTATCATAAAACCGACTGTCAGGAGGCGTATTCAATGGGATTGCAGGTATGCGGGCTGAATCTGGACCCGGAGGGGAGAGAGCTTTTGCCCCACGGCACCCTGGATTTTCCCTGTGCCGCATATTCGGAGGAGCATATAGACCGACCCGGAGACGAGGTCCCATGGCACTGGCATGAGGAGCTGGAAATCCTGTATGCCGCATCGGGCTCGCTGCGGGTGCAGATTCCCGCGGAGGAATATCTGCTTTCCGCAGGCGACTGCATGATCGTCAATTCCAAAATTCTGCACGGCGCATGGGCGCAGCCCCGGTGCGAGCTGCATTCCATCGTGTTCAGCCCCCTTTTGCTGACGGGGAGCAAGGAGTCGGTCTACGCAAAAAAGTACCTCACTCCCCTGACGGCCTGCGGCGCCTTTCGCGGCGTTCTGTTCGACCGCACGGAGAATCGCGGGGAAATCGACGCGTTTGTGCGCGCTTTTGAGGCATTGTCTCAGGACGAGCCGGGCTTTGAGTTTACGGTTCGGGACAAGCTGTCCGGCATTTGCTATGCCCTGTATCTGCGTTTTGCGGACTCGATTGCGGGCGGCGCGGCCTCCATGGGACAGGACGATCTCCGTATTCAAAAAATGCTGGATTTTATCCGGAAAAGATACCGGGACCCGCTGTCCCTGACGGAAATCGCGAAATCCGCCGACATCGGCGAGCGGGAGTGCCTGCGCTGCTTCGGGCGCACCATTCAGATTTCCCCCGTGCAGTACCTGCTGAAATATCGGGTGATGCGGGGAGCCGAGGCCCTGCTGCAGAATCCCTCCGGCAGTGTGGCCGAGATAGCCGCGGACTGCGGATTTGACAGCCCCAGCAATTTTTCCAAGATGTTCAGACGGTATTATACCTGCACGCCCCGGCAGTACAGGAGCATGAATACGCAAAAACAGGCAGATGCCTGCCGCAGCGAAGGATCGGGCGGACGCGCGGAGCGGTGAGACCCGTCGGGCTGTTCCGCAGGGAGCGGGGAGCCGCAGACAGACAATCGTCTCGATTTTCTTTCCCGATGCGCCGCTCTTCAGAATTGCGCGTATAATGGTTTAAACGAAAGAACCAAAGCGAGGAGGCGGAGGAATGGACGAGTGCGCGGTGCAAAGGCAAAAGCTGTCCGAGGAGTTTCAAAGCAATCGCAGAATTTTTCTCGCGCTGGGCGACGAGACGAGGCAGCAAATTTTAATCGCTCTGCTGGAGCATGAAAAAATCGGCATGCGGGTCCCGGAGATTACGGCGAGGACGCACCTCTCCCGCCCGGCCGTTTCCCATCATCTGAAAATTTTGCAGGACGCGGGACTGATCCGCATGCACCGTGCCGGCACGATGAACTTCTATTACCCGGATGCCGACAGGGGCTGCTGGAGCGGCCTGAAGACGCTGATCGACCATGTGGACAGCGTGGTGAGATGCGCCGCGGAGAATGAGTATCCGCGGCTGCGGGAGGATGAGCGACCATGATCCGCATTCGTGCGCTGACCTGCGGTGAGGTGGGCGTGGACCCCGCCGTGCCCGATCGCGGCATCTCGCGGAACGCAGTCGCCTACACCGGGCTGTTCCGCAGTGCGAAGCGGCGGATCTGGCTGCCGGTCAAGGCGTTCCTGATCGAGCACCCGCGGGGGAATATCCTTGTCGACACCGGCTGGGACAGCGCCGTGCGGCTCCATCCCATCCGGACGCTGACTTTTCCCATGTGGTTTGCCTCCAAGCCGCGGCTGCCCGAGGGCGCGGCCGCGGACGAGCAGCTGGCCGCTGTGGGGCTTGCGCCGAAGGATCTCAGCTATGTTCTTATGACCCATATGGACATTGACCACGATTCCGGCCTGCGGCTGGTGAGAGACGCAAAGAAAATTCTGGTCAGTTCTGAGGAATGGGCGGCCATTCACTCCGGGCAGGTGCGATACGCCAGACGCCCGTGGAGGGGAATCCCCATCGGTCAGATGCCGCTGGCGGACGATCCCGGCGCGCCGTTCGGGAAAGCGTGGGATGTCTGGGGCGACGGCAGCGTTGCGGTCCTGCTGACGCCCGGGCACACGCAGGGGTCGGTGAGCATTCGGGTGTCCGGCGAAAACGGTTTCGTACTGATCGTCGGGGACACGGGCTATAACCGCGATTCGTGGGAGCGCTTGCGGCTGCCGGGGCCGGTTTACGATCAGGCCGCGATGCGGGAATCTCTGGCGTGGGTACAGATCATGCGGCGGGACCCGAGGTGTATCGGGGTGCTGGCGGCCCATGACCCGGCGGAGCAGCGCAAAATTATTGACATACAGGAGGCAGAGACAGTATGACGATTCTGGAGGCTATTCATGCGCGCCATTCGGTGCGCAGCTATACGGAGAGGAAAATCCCGGCGGAGGCGGTGGCCCGCCTGAAGACGGAGATCGACGACTGCAACAGGGAAAGCGGGCTTTCCATTCAGCTGGTGACCGACGAGCCCCGCGCCTTTGACGGCATGATGGCCCACTACGGCAAATTCAGCGGCGTGCAAAATTATATTGCGCTGATCGGCCCCAAGGACAGCAGACTGGAGGAGCAGGTGGGCTACTGCGGCGAGCGCCTTGCGCTTCTGGCCCAGACGCTGGGGCTCAACACCTGCTGGGTCGCCATGAGCGTTTCCAGAGGCACGGTCAAAAAACACTGCGTCCTTGCCGACGGAGAAAAGCTGGTCTGCGTCCTCGCCCTCGGCTATGGCGCCTCCCAGGGCGTTCCGCATCTCTCCAAATCCATGGAATCGCTCTGCAGGACGGACGGTCCCATGCCGGACTGGTTCCGGGCCGGTATGGAGGCCGCGATGCTGGCTCCCACCGCTACCAACCAGCAGAAATTTTTGATTACCCTTTCCGGCGATCACGCGGAGGCAAAATCTCTCGGCGGCTTTTATTCCATGGTGGATCTCGGCATTGTCCGCTATCACTTTGAGGTGGGCAGCGGAAAGCAACTCTCCTGAACGCCGCATAGTATTGCCTTTCCATAAATACAGCACAGCCGCGCATGGAATCTGCCATGCGCGGCTGTGCCTGTTTTGCCCGGAGCCGGCGGGCAAACCGCTGCTCCCCAAACTGCTCAGCGGACGGACCGGGCCAGAGAGACTGCGGCGTCCCGGGAGAGCCCTGCGCCGGAGGCGTCGATGGCGAAGGTGTCGTCCCCGTTTGTCCAGACGGCGACATGAACGATCCCCTTGCTGCCCCGTACCGTGACCGTCAGGCCGTCGGCGGACAGGGTGTCCGTCTCGGGGTAGTCGTTGTAATCGCCGCTGATGTCGTCCGTCCCCGGGGCCTTGCGGATGCGGATCTCGTTTTCCTCCGTTCCGTCGCTGTAGATGACCTCGATCATGTCGGTGCCCATTGCACGGTATGCGCTGCCGGAGAACCCGCCTGCGATGGAGACGGGCGCGGAGATGCTGATGCCGGAGGCTTTCTCCGCCTCCGCCAGCGTTTTGTAGTCCGTAAAGGGGTTGGCGAGCTGCCCGAGGGCCGCGGAACCGGACGGCGCGGCGGCGTCCCTGCTGCCGCAGGCCGCAAGAGACGCGGCTGCGAGGACGCACAGGAGGACGGCAGGCAACTTTTTTACAAAACTCATCTGAACAGCCCTTTCCATAGTGCGGTGGGTCCTGCGCAAAGGCCGCGGACGTTCCTTTACCGGCCCCTTGTCTGTCCGGGAATGGACGGAGGCACCGTCCCCGGGAAATTACTCGCCTGCGGACGTTCTCTGCTTTGCGGAGCCGATATACAGCGGGATCGCCGCCAGCTGCGCGGCCACGGAAACCGCGATCATGGCGGGAATGCTCACATCGTACAGCACCCCCAGAAGCCAGCTCCCCAGGAACCAGAACACGCCGAAGGAGCACTCGAAAATGCCGTAGCCCGTGGCGCGGCTCGTTTTGGGAACCATGCTGGTGACGGCTGCCTTGAGAATGGATTCCTGCGCGCCCATTCCCACGCCCCAGAGAGCGATGCCCAGCAGCACCATGGAAATCGAGTGGAAGCCGAACACGAAAATGGCGAAGGGGGCCGAAATGATTGTTGACCACACCAGAGCCTGCACGCCCTTTTTGTCATAGAGCAGACCGAAAATCAGGGCCGAGACGGCGTCCACCAGCATTGCGCCGGCATACAGCAGAGGCAGCGTGCCGCTGTTCACAAGGGACGAGGTCTGCGCCAGACCGGAGGAGAGACCCGCATAGGTGTTGGAGACGTGCATGATGATGATGGAATAGTCGATGAAACCGAACGCAAAGAGGCTGATGCCCGCAATGTAAAGGATAAATTCCCGCTTCATTCTGAAGGGCACGTACTCCTTGGGCTCCGGCTCAAAATGCTCGGGATTGGGGAATTTCCGCTTTGTGATCAGCAGCAGGATCAGCGTGATCGCGCCGGGAATCGCCAGCACCGCAAAGCAGGCCGAATAGATTTCGTAGGTTGTGCCGCTGGTCTTGAACAGCATCACAAGGTACAGCAGCACCGGCCCCAGAAACGCGCCGATCTGATCCAGCACCTCCTGAATGCCGAAGCTCTTGCCCACGCCCTCCTGCGAGGCGGCGAAGGACATGATCGTATCCTTGGCGGGCTTTTTGATCGCCTTGCCCATGCGCTGAATGACCAGCAGGCCGCAGGCCAGAACCCAGCCGTGAGCCCCAACCAGCGCCAGCGCGGGCACCGCCAGCACATCCAGAACGTAGCCGGCGATGGTCATGGGCCAATAGCTCTTTGTCTTGTCGGTCAGTCTGCCGAACACATAGCGCATGGAGTAGCCGACCAGTTCACCCAGTCCCGAAATGAAGCCGATGGTTCCGGCGGAGGCGCCCAGCAGCGACAGATACGCGCCGCGGATGCTGCTCGCGCCCTCGTGAGTCATGTCCGAAAACAGGCTCACAACGCCGAACAGCAAAATAAACAGCATCGCCTGCGACAGTTTTTCCTTCCGATCAGTCTTCATCCTGTCCAACTCCCCTCAGGAACGTGCTCATTTCGGAAAATTCGGATTTGCTTTCCGCCTTGCAGCGACGGTATAAAATGTCCAGCAGCCGGGCAAATTCCTGCCGGTCGGCGCTCGGCAGGGCTTCCAGCAGCCACTCGTAGAACAGGGCTTCAATATGCGCCTTGGAGTTTTTCAGAAGCTCTGCCTTCTCGGTGGCGAACAGCAGCTGGCTGCGCCCGTCCGCGGCGTTCTCCTTCCGAATGAGATACCCCTTGGCCTCCAGATTCGCCGTCTGCCGCGCCACCGCGCCCTTGTCCAGACCGGTGATCCGGCATATGCCCGCCTGCGTGATTCCGGGATTTTTCCGGATTGCGTGGATCACGTCGAATTCCCCTGTCCCGATCCCGTCGGCACGGAGGGAGCGGACGGTGAACTTGCTCACCTCCCGCGCGATCTTGGTGATCTCCCGCTTTGTAAGGTCCATGGCCGCCTCCTGAAAAAGATGTAGCATCAACTAATCACGGATTAGATGATACTACATCTTTTTCACCTGTCAATAGCGCCGGACAAATTTTACGATTCTGCAAGGTTTCCGGCCTCATGCCCGGAAACGGTATCCCGCGCCCCACACGGTCTGAATGTGCCTCGGATTTGAAGGGTCCCGCTCGACTTTTTCCCTCAGCCGGTTGATGTGTACCACCACGGTGGCGTTGTCGCCCATGGCGTCCAGCCCCCAGATGCGCTCATAGAGCTGCTCCCGGCTGAATACGGCGTCCACGTTCAGCATCAGGAAAAGCAGCAGCTCGTATTCCTTGTTTTTCAGCTCTACCTCGCGGTCCTCCACATAGACGCGATGAGTGCTGGTATTGACGCGGATACTGCCCAGCGCGATCTCGCTTTTTCCCTCATCTCCGCCGGTGAGCCGGCGGTAACGGGCCAGATGCGCCTTGATCCGGGCTACGAGCACGCCGGGGGAGAAGGGCTTTTCGATATAATCGTCGGCGCCGAGTCCGAGACCGCGGATTTTGTCAATATCCTCCCGCCGCGCCGTCACCATCAGAATGGGAATGTCCAGCGCCTCACGCAGCCGGCGGCAAACGGAGAAGCCGTCCATTCCCGGCAGCATCAGATCCAGAAGGATGAGGTCATACCCCCCGTTCAGACCTTTCTGCACGCCGCTCACGCCGTCCGGGGCGATGTCCACTCCGCAGTTTTCCAGTTCCAGATAGTCCCGCTCAATGCCGGCAATATCCGGATCGTCCTCAATTATCAGAATTTTCGGCATCTGCATCGCCTCCCTTCGGAATGGTCAGAATGATGGAGAGCCCCTCGTCCCCGTTCCGCTCCGCGCGAACGGAGCCGCCCATGCGCCTTGCCGCCTTTGCCACGATGGCGAGGCCCAGACCGCTGCCCTTGGCGCGGTCGCTGCGGGAGGCGTCCCCGCGATAGAACTCGTCGAACAGCTTTGGCAGCGAAGCTTCCGGCACGCCGGGGCCGTCGTCCGCAAAGGACAGCGTGCCGGTCTCGCCGTTATCCTGAAGCCGGACGCACAGGGCCGCGCGGGCCTTGACCTTGTACTTGAGGCTGTTGTCCGCAATATTGAGCAAAATCTGGCGCAGTTCCGCCGGGTCCGCGGCCGCAGTGAAGGGCTCCAGCCGGGCGGTGATGTCCAGTCCGCGCCCGGCGTAGTCTGCCGACACCTCACCGATCTCCGAGCGCAGATATTCGTCCAGCGGCAGGAGCTTTACGTCCCGCGGCGTTTCCTCCAGCTCCATTCTGGAATAGGTCAGAATCCGTTCCACCATGCGTTCCAGCTCCTCCGCCCTGATTTTTACGGTGGTCAGATACTTTCGCTGCATCTCCGGGGTGGAGGCGACACCGTCCAGAAGACCCTCAACATAGGCCTGAATGGAGGTGAGGGGCGAGCGGAGATCGTGGGAGATGCCCGCCATCAGCTCCCTGCGGCTCTCCTCCTCCCGGCGGGAGCGTTCCACCGACTCCCGCAGGCGGCGGGCCATGTCGTTGAAGTCCTGGCACACGGGAAGGAACTCGTCCTTTCCGCTGTATTCCAGACGATAGTCCAGACTTCCCTCGCTGATCTGCCGTACTCCGTTGGACAGCAGCTCCAGCGGCTGCTCCACATGGCGCACGACAAACCGGGTCAGGAAGCGGTCTGTGAAGATCACGGAGAGCAGGATGGCAAGGAGCAGGACGCTGCCCGCAAGAATCGCCGCCGTCTTGAGATTTGAGTACGACAGCTCCCGCTGCGTTCCGTACAGAAAAATTTCATACTGCTTGCCGTGGACCGTCTGGGGGCGGATATGCAGGCTGTCGCTGCCAGCAGAAACCGTTCCCTCGCCGCCCAGCGCCAGCGCCGCTTTCTCAAGCCGGGCGTTTTGCGCCTCTCCGTACCGGTAGAACTCCTCGCCGTCCGCAGTCACCACCAGAGACATCGCGCCGCGGTCCAGAAAGCTGCTGAGCGTCTTCAGTGCCTCCACCTGATCTGATCGCTTTGGGGACTTCAGCGCATCGGCTGCAAGATCGGAGATCCCGGTGCTTGCCTGATAAAAGGACTCGCTGTCCTCAAAACCGAGGCCCGTGCCATGGGCGATCTGAAACCAGATAACCCCCACGCAGCCCGCGGCGATCAGCAGCGTAATGGCGACAGGGACCAGAATCATCAGCACATTGGAGATGGCAAGCCGTTTTTTGATGGTCATAGGCGGTTCCTCCGAACTTTGATGCTCCCATCATATCACACGCTCAAGGGCGAAAGATAAACTGCCGATAAAATTCCACAGTTTATCTCCAGTTTATTTCATTTTTATTTGCGTTTTATGGCCGCGCCCTATGCTTGGATCAGCGAATACGAAAGGGGCGTTTGTCATGCAGACGCGGGATCATCTCGTATTGGGATATTTTTTACTGGATTTTGCGGGCAGCGAGGAACTGAGTGCCCACAGACGCGCGTTTCTGGCAGGCTGCGTCGAACCGGACTGCAACGCGGCGACTTACCTGCGGGGTATGCGGGCGGGTCAAAAATTCCGGGGGCATCACGCGGAGAATTCCTTTGCCCATCTGTCAAAGGAAATGGCGGAGATTGAGGCGGAGGGGCTCTGCACGCCGTGGGACTATTTTGCGCTGGGCACGATGCTCCACTACGCAGCGGACGCGTTTACCTGGCCTCACAATACGTTCTGGCCGGACAGCCTTGCCCGGCACGTGGTTTATGAGCAGAAGCTGCACGCCGTTTTTGCCGGGGAACTGGCCAGAGGCCCCGCGGGGACGGAGGCGGCGCAGCCGCGCGCCCTTGCCGCCTTTTTCGCCGAGAGCCACCGGGCGTACAGCAACGAGCCGCGGGGAATGGAGACGGACTGCCGGTACATCATCGGCGTCTGCGAAGGCCTGCTGCGGGGGAGCCTGCGCTGTGCCGTGCCCGTGACTGAAAGCCCGCAATGCTGGAAGGAGGCGGCTGCTTATGCGCATACCTATCACGGCGGATTGGTATAGGCAGGCCGTCAGCGGCGCTGCGGTTCCGGCAGTCCGTCTGCGGTTGGGACGGGGCTTGCCGCCGCTGTAAAAATTTTTTGCCGGCGCATCGCTCAGGCGCGCCGCCGGTACGCTTGCCGCACCGCCGGCGGAAGGCTGACGCACTGCCGCTCCTCCGGCCTGCGGCTGCGCGGGCCGGAGAGAAGAAAACACTGCGCGGGCCGAACTTGCCCGCGGCGGATAAACTGCAAAGGAGATTTCCATGATCGTGACAGCATTGGACGGCCTGTGCATGGCCATCGCAGACAGCGTACCCGGTGTGTCGGGCGGAACCATCGCATTCATTCTTGGCTTTTACGACCGCTTTATTGACGCTCTGCACAACTTGTTCGGAAGGGAGGCAGACAAGCGCCGGCAGGCGGTCCTCTATCTGATGAAACTGGGCACGGGCTGGTGCGTGGGCATGGGCGTCTGCGTTTTGCTGCTGTCCAGCCTGTTCGTCAGGAACATCTATTTCATGAGCTCCGTTTTCCTCGGACTCACCGCCGCCTCCATCCCGTTCATCATCACCGCCGAGAAACCCTTCCTGCGGGGAAAGTGGGAAAACCTTCCCTACGCCGTTCTCGGCGCGGCGCTGGTGGCGGCGCTCTCCCTGCTGCGCTCCGGCTCGGGCGCGCTGGGCGCACTGGATTTTCTGCGGCTCCAGCCGCTGCATTTTGCCTATATCTTTCTCTCTGGCATGGTGGCCATTGCAGCCATGGTGCTGCCCGGAATTTCCGGTTCGACCGTGCTTCTGATCGCCGGCGTCTACCTGCCCGCCATTCAGGCCCTGAAACAATTCATGGGCTTCCGTTTTGCGGTGCTGCCGGGACTGATGGCTCTGGGCCTCGGCATTCTTGCCGGTGTGGCGGTTTTCATCCATGTGATCCGCAACGCCCTGCACAGACACCGCAGCGAGATGGTTTATCTGATTCTCGGACTGATGCTGGGCTCGCTCTATGCCATTGTGATGGGGCCGACGACGCTCTCCTCGCCGGTGCCTGGGCTGAGCGTTTCCACGTTCGAGGTTCCGGGCTTTGTCATCGGAATCGGTGTGCTTCTGGGACTGGAGCTGCTGCGGAAAAAGATCGCCGCCGGAGAGGCGGGCGCAAAGGATGAGGGAGGAGCGGAATGATGAACATTGACTGGTCTGTCCTGCGCTGGATCCACAGCACGTTTGCCTGCGGAGCTCTGGATTTTCTCATGCCGAAACTCTCCCTGCTGGGCAGCGGCGGCGCGATCTGGATTCTGGCGGCGGCCGTGCTGCTGTGTACCAGAAAATACAGAAGATACGGTCTGATTCTGCTGGCGGGGCTGGCGCTGGGCGTTCTCACGGGAAATGTCCTCCTGAAAAACTGGATCGCCCGTCCCCGCCCCTGCTGGCTGGATTCCAGCGTACAGCTTCTCATTGCCAGTCCGACGGACTATTCCTTCCCATCCGGGCATACGCTTTCCTCCACCATCGGAGCGACCATTCTGACCATGACGAACCACAGGTTCGGCTGGGCGGCCATCCCGATAGCTGCGCTCATCGCCTTTTCGCGGCTGTACCTGTATGTTCATTTTCCCAGCGACATATTGGGCGGAATTGTACTCGGCATTCTGATTGGAGGCGCCGCCTTTTTCGGCGGGAATCGCGCGGCCACCTGTCTGCAGACCCGACGGGGCCTGAGGCTGTGAATCCGGCCTGCATGGAAGGAGCAGCCATGAAACAGAAAACTATGCAAACGGCCGTCAGACTTCTCTCGGCGGCGGGGCTGGTCCTTTCCCTCGTACTCTGCCTGTACGGGTGGAGGGCCGGCATCTTTTCCTCGCAGGACAGGCTGCAAAGCTGCATCGCCGGCTTCGGAATCGCGGGCGCCGCCATATTCATCGCATTTCAGGCGGTACAGGTGGTCGTGCCGGTGCTGCCGGGAGGACTTGGGTGCCTGGCGGGGGTTTTGCTGTTCGGCGCGTGGAAGGGATTCCTCTGCAGCTATATCGGCATCTGCGCGGGATCGGTCATGGCCTTTCTTGTGGCAAAATACTGGGGAAAGCCCGTCCTGCGCTGCTTGTTCAGTGAAAAACTGATTGAAAAATACGAAAAATGGACTTCGGAAAAAGATCGGTTCGCAAAAATGTTCGCGCTGGCAATTTTTCTGCCGGTGGCGCCGGATGATTTTTTGTGTTATCTGGCGGGCACCACAGAGATGACGCTTCCCCGCTTCACTGCGATCATCCTGCTGGGGAAGCCGTTGGCCATCGCCCTGTACAGTATGGGGCTCATGGCCGTTTTTACCAGAATACCGGCGCTGATGGGAGGCTGATGTCATGAAAGTCAGATTGTATGCCGGTTCTCTCCGGCTGGTTGAAAAGAGCGGCGTCGGGCAGGCGCTGCACCATCAGGCGGCCATGCTGGAAAGCGTCGGCGCCGAGGTCACCTATCAAAACAGCAGGGACGCCGCGTTTGTCCACATCAACACCGTGTTTCCGGACTCGCTGGCCGCCGCTCTGACGGCGAGGCTGCGGGGGCAGAAGGTGATCTGCTACGGACATTCCACCATGGAGGATTTCAAAAACTCCTTCCGGCTGTCCAATACGCTCTCGCCGCTGTTCAAGCGGTGGATCAGGCTGTGCTATTCCGCCGGTGATGCCATCATCACGCCGACAGAGTATTCAAAGGCACTGCTGGAGAGCTATGGGATCCGGAAACCGATCTACGCGCTCTCCAACGGCATCGACACGGACTTTTTTCAGTTCCGCACGGAATATCGCGCGGCCTTCCGCGAAAAATACGGGCTTCGGGAGGGGGAACAGGCGGTCGTATCCGTGGGGCACTACATCGTGCGCAAGGGCATTCTGGAGTACATAGAATTGGCGCGCTCCATGCCGCAGGTTCGGTTTTTCTGGTTCGGCTATACGAACCTGAACCTGATTCCCCGGGAGGTGCGGGATGCCATAGCAGACGCCCCGGCCAATCTCTCCTTTCCCGGCTATGTGGGCAGGGAGGAACTGCGGGACGCCTACTGCGGCTGCGATCTGTTCTGTTTTATGAGCCGGGAGGAGACGGAGGGCATCGTTGTGCTGGAGGCGCTGGCCTGTTCCATCCCCGTGCTGGTGCGGGATATTCCGGTTTATGAGGGGTGGCTGCAGGACGGGAGGAACGTGTACAAGGCCCATGATCCCCTGTCTTTCCGCCGGAAAACGGAGGCAATCCTGTCCGGCCGGGCGGAGGATCTTACCCGCTGCGGACGGAGCACTGCCGAGCAGCGCAGCATCCCCCGGATGGGCAGGCAGCTGCTGCGGCTTTACGGGGAACTGTCCAAAGAACCGGGCCCCTGCGGAGGATAGCCGGGAACGCCGTTTCCGCCGACGGAAAATGCCGCTGCGGGCGATATGATAAAAAAGCCTCCGGGGCTGGCAGGAGCCAGCCCCGGAGGCGCAGCTATTCATTGGTCGAAATGCTTTTCATGTGCGGGGAGAGACGGTCACTCCATGGACACGATGTAGTAGTACACCGGCTGCCCGCCGGAGAGAACGGAGACCTCCGCACCGGGGCAGGCGTCCCGGAACAGCTGGCCGGCTTTTTCGGCGTCCTCCTGCGTCACATCCTGCCCAAAATACAGGGAGATGAAGGAGGCCCCGCGGCTCACGGCGTCCTGTGCCAGCTTACCCAGCAGCACGTTCAGGTCGGCGTCGGTGCCGAACAGCTTTCCCTCCTCCAGCGCCAGATAGTCGCCCTCGCGGATGTCGAAGCCGTCGAAATCGGAATTGCGGGCGGCATAGGTGATCTGCGCGGTGGTGACGGTGGACAGGGCCTCCGTCATGGCGTCGGTCAGGGCCTGCTCGTCCTCGGAGTCGAAGTCGGCGTTCATCAGGGCGGTGATGCCCTGCGGCACGGTCTTGGAGGGAATGACCACCACGTGTTTCTCCGTCAGGGCGTCGCACTGCTGGGCGGCCATAATGATGTTGCCGTTGTTGGGCAGAACGAACACAGTCTCCGCGGGGATGCGGTTCACACCCTCGAGAATGCTCTCGGTGGAGGGATTCATGGTCTGCCCGCCGGATACCACGCCGTCGGCGCCCAAATCCCGGAACAGGGAGGCCAGCCCGTCGCCGGCGCAGACGGAGAGAAAGCCGAACTTCTTCTCCGGCGCGGCCACTGCGGGAGCGGCCTCGTCCTCCTCCAGATCGTCGACGATCTGGGCCTTCTTGCCGGCAGCCACGTCGTCGTACTGCGTGCGCATATTCTCAATCTTGGCCAGCTCCAGCGTGCCGTACTTCTGGGCCTCGCTGAGGGCGCTGCCGGGGATGTTGGTGTGGACGTGAACCTTGAAGGCCTCGTCGTCCTCGCCGATCACCAGACTGTCGCCGATGCTGCTGAGATAGGTGCGCAGGGGCTCCAGCGATTTGTCCACAGTCCGGCGCACAATGAACACCGTATCGAAGGCAAAGGTGATTTCTTCGGCTGAAAAGACGCCGAAGTTGGCTTTTTCCTCTTTCACGGGTTCATCCCCCGTTTCGGGGATGGGCTCGCCGCGAAGCTCGGCCAGCATTCCCTCCAGAATGATGAGAAAGCCCTTGCCGCCGGCATCCACGACGCCGGCCTTCTTCAGCACGGGGTTCATCTCAATGGTCTGCGCCAGCGCCCCGCGGCCCTCCTGAATGGCTTCGTCCAGCACGACCTCCAGATCGGGGGAGGCGGCGGCCGCTTCCACGGCGCGCTTGGCAGCCAGACGGGAGACGGTCAGCACGGTGCCCTCCGCGGGCTTCATAACGGCCTTGTAGGCGGAGGAGACGCCCTCCTGCATGGCGGCGGCAAAAACCGCGGCATCCGCGGTCTCCCGGCCCTTGAGGCCCTTGGAGATGCCACGGAACAGCAGGGAGAGGATGACGCCGGAGTTTCCGCGGGCGCCCCGCAGCAGGGCGGAGGCGGTGACGGAGGCGGCCTGATCCACGGAGGCGGGCTCCGACTTGCGCAGTTCGGCAACAGCGGTACCGATGGTCATGGACATATTGGTGCCGGTGTCGCCGTCGGGAACAGGGAAGACGTTTAAATCGTTGATGGACTGTTTCTCGCGGGTGATGCAGGCCGCGCCGTGAAGCACCATCTGCTTGAACAGTGCGCCGGTGATTTCCTTATTCATTGGTGGCAATCCTCCCTTACAGGGTCATGGAATCGACACAGACGTCAACGGATTTGACTTCCACGCCGGTATTTTTGGTGACCACGTACCGCACCTCGTTCATGATGGAGCGGCAGACCGCAGGGAGGTTCACGCCGTTTTCCACAATGATGTGGAGCTCGATGGAAATGGTGTCGTCGTCGTGATAGGTGATGCTGACGCCCTTGCTCATAGCCTCGCGGCGCAGCAGATGGACCAGACCGTCCGTCATAGAGCGGTAGGCCATGCCCTTGACGCCGTAGCAGTTGGTGGCGGCCATGCCGGTAATGTTGGAAAAGACCGCGCTGCTGACAGAAATCTCGCCCTGATCGGACTTATATTGAATCATTGAGAACATCCTCGCTTTCTCGGAAATGGAGGGAGTAGGAAGGAGCCTTCCGAAAATCCATACATTCAGGAGTTTATTATATACGATTCTCAGGAAAAGTACAAGTGAAAAAAGAATTGCCCCCTTTGGCCGATAACTATTGAAATCGGCGGCGCTTTGCCTTAGAATGAACAAAACCCGATTGTGAGGGAAAGCGAGCGTAAGAAGATGAAAAGGGGACCTTTGTGCGTACTGGGCTGTTATATTCTGTGGGGTCTCCTCCCAGTTTTCTGGAAGACGCTCTCCTCGGTCAATTCGGCCTATGTGCTGGCGGCCCGGATTGTGTGGTCGCTGGTGTTCCTGACGGCGGTGCTGGCAGGGCAGAGACGGCTGCGGGAGGCCGCGGCGGTTCTGCGGGATCGGAGCGAGCGGCGCCGTCTGCTGCTGTCCGGCGCCTGCATCTGCGTCAACTGGGGTCTGTACATCTGGGCGGTGAACAGCAGCCATATGCTGGATGCCAGCCTTGCCTACTACATGAATCCCATCATGGTGATCTTTTTGGGGACGCTGCTGTTTCAGGAGAAGCTGACCCGGCTGCAGTGGCTCTCCGTGGCCGTGACCTTCGCCGGGCTGATCACAGTGATCATCCGCTGCCGGCAGTTTCCGTGGCTGGCGATCATGATCGGAGCCAGCTTCGCCTTCTACGGCGCGGTGAAAAAGAACGTCCGGGCGGAGGCCGGCATCTCCACTTTTATTGAGACGTTGTTTCTCACCCCTGCGGCGCTGATCTTCATGATCGCGGCCGAGGCGCGGGGCGCGGGTGCCGTCGGCGTGCTTCACGGAGCCCAGTGGCTGCTGCTGCCCGCGTCCGGCATCGCGACCACGGTGCCGCTGCTGCTCTACTCCCACGGGCTGAAAACCACGCCTCTGTCGGTGTCCGGCATTCTGATGTATGTCAATCCAACCCTGCAGCTGCTGATCTCGGTGCTGCTGTACGGCGAGGACTTTACCGCGACCCATGCCATCCTGTTCGGCTTCGTCTGGACCGGAGTGGCGCTGTATCTGTTGTCCGCCCTGCTGCGCGGCAGGGAGCGGAGAAAGGAGAATCCGCCATGCGCGTCATAACGGGAACCGCCCGTGGGCGAAAGCTGAAGGAGCTGGAGGGGATGGAGACCCGCCCCACCACCGACCGGGTGAAGGAGGGGCTGTTCAGCTCCATCCAGTTTGAAATTGAGGGCCGCCGGGTGCTGGATCTGTTCGCCGGAACCGGCCAGCTGGGCATCGAGTGCCTGTCCCGGGGGGCGGCCGCGGCTACCTTTGTGGACCACCGGGCGGACGCCGTGGGCCTGATCCGGGAAAATCTGAAGCTCACCGGCCTCAGCGACCGGGCCCGGGTGGTCTCCGGGGACTCCATGGAGTTCCTGCACACCCTGCGGGAAAAATACGATCTGATCTTTCTGGACCCGCCGTACGCGGCGGGACTGCTGGAGCCTGCGCTGGCGCATATTGCAAAGTTTGACATTCTTTCTCCCCATGGTATAATTGTTGCGGAAAGTCCGGCGGATCGGAAGCTGCCGGCCCTGTCCGCCCCCTATGGGATATCCCGCACCTACCGCTACGGAAAGATCGCGCTGACGATCTACCGACGGGCGGGGGACGAAAAAAGCGAGGACACCAACTCATGAGAACTGCGATCTGTTCCGGGACCTTCGACCCCATCACGCTGGGCCATCTGGATGTGATCCGCCGTGCGGCGGACTGCTTCGACCGGGTCTGCGTGTGCGTGGTGCCCAATGCGGAAAAGCGCAGCCAGATGTTCACACCGGAGCAGAAGCTGCTGATGGTGCGCACGGCGGTGGCGGAGCTGCCTCATGTGGAGGCTGAGCTGTGGCCGGGCCTGCTGGCGGACTTCGCGCGGGACCGGGGGGGAGTGATCGTCCGCGGGGTGCGGAATGTCACTGATTTCGACGTGGAATATCAGATGGCCCTGATCAACCGGGGCATCTGTGAGGGACTGGAGACGGTGCTGCTGCCCGCAGCGCCGGAATACCAGCATTTCAGCTCCTCTATGGTACGGGAGATGATCCGGTACCGGCAGCCGCTGGAAAAATATCTCCCGGCTTCGATTCTGCCTCTGGTCCGGGAATTCAGAAAGGAAGAAGAACAGCATGGCAAACAGTGATATCAACGATGTCAATCGGCTGATCGACATGATTTTTGAAAAGATCGACAGCGCTAAGGGGGCCACGCTCAAACACGGCATGTGTACGGTGGACCGGGACGAGCTGCTGGATCTGCTGGACGAGCTGCGGGCGCAGCTGCCCATCGAAATCAAGCGCGCGCAGGAGCTTCTGGCCGCTCGCGACAAGTTCGTGGAGGATGCCAAGCGCGACGTGGACCGCATGATGCGCCAGGCCGACCTTGAGGCCAAGGCCAAGGTCTCCGACAGCGAGGTGCTCACCGCCGCCAAGCAGAAGGCCCAGAGCATGATCGCTCATGCGGAGGAACGCTGCCGCCAGATGTACCAGGTCACCAACGAATATACGGAGGATGCCCTTGCACGCACCGAGGAGGCTGTCCAGATGGCACTGGACGAGGTGAAGCAGTCCCGCGTGCGTTTCCGCGGCGCCTCTGCGGCGAAACTGCAGGAGCAGCGGGAGAAGCTGGCTGCAGCCAACGCGCCGGACGGTGGACAGAAAACCGACGCCTCCGGTGACAAAGACTAAAAAATCAAAAAAAGTTTGTTGAAAGCGACGAAATTTTCGATGGAACTTTTTTTGTAAAATCAATATTTGGGACGATATAATAAAAAACGAAGCACCCGGCACAAGATGTTGTGCCGGGTGCTTCTGCGATTTTATGACAACCAACCCCATGAAAATCGAACGTTTGTTTTAAAATTGCGTTTTTTGTTGTTTTTCACTCAACTTTGGCACATTTGCCATGGTTCGCGTCGCAAAAAAAGCCTTGCAATTCCTCAGTTTTTTGCATATACTCAAAGTTGCAGGTGGGGAAAAGTGCCACGAAGTTCCACAAGATGGTAGACGAGTGCCATTTCCCACCCAATTTTCCGTAAAAAGGGGGGACGGCGATGGCGCGGCTGCTTGGAAAATCCAATAACAGTCTGGACGCCAAGGGCCGTCTCGTCATTCCCGCCTCCATGCGGGAGGAGCTGGGAAATCCCTTTTATATCACCATTGGAGCGGAGCATTGCCTGACGGTTTATCCGCAGGTCAAGTGGGATCAGATCTCCGAGGAGAGCGACGACCTCTCCTACTCGGAGGCCCGCGCGCTGAGCCTGCTGTTCGCCAATGCCGTCAAGTGCGAGCCGGACGGACAGGGGCGCATCCTGATTCCCGCCAACCTCCGTCAGTATGCCAAACTGAAGAAAAGCGCAACCATCGTGGGCATGAACTCCTTCGCCGAGATCTGGGATGAGAAAACGTGGACCGAGCGGGAGAATCAGCTTCTGGAGAGCGACAACTTCACCTTCTCAATGGATGCGCTGGCCCGTTCCCACAGGGACAAGGGCCGCCGGGAGTAAACGATGGAGTATCAGCACAAACCCGTCCTTCTGAACGAGTGCATCGAAGCGCTGCAGATTCGGCCGGACGGAACGTATATTGACGGTACACTTGGGCGGGCAGGGCACTCAAGAGAGATTGCCCGGCGGCTGACAACCGGCCGGCTTGTGTGTATTGACCGCGATCAGGAGGCCATCGACGCTGCACGGGAGCGGCTGGCCCCGTGGATGGACCGGGTGACGCTGGTCCATGGCAACTTTGCCGCCCTGGACGTGATCCTGCGGGAGAACGGACTGGACGGAGCGGACGGGATGCTGTTCGACCTGGGCGTGTCTTCGCCCCAGCTGGACGATCCCAGCCGCGGCTTTTCCTATATGCACGACGCGCCGCTGGATATGCGCATGGATGCGGCATCTCCGCTGACCGCGCGGGGCGTGGTCAACGAGTGGAGCGAGGAAGAGCTGTGCCGGATTCTCCGGGAGTACGGGGAGGAGCGGTACGCACCACGCATTGCACGGGCCATCGTCCGACGCAGGGAGACGGCCCCCATTGAAACCACACTGGAACTGGTGGACGTTATCAAGGGCGCCATGCCTGCCCCGGCGCTGAGAGAAAAGCAGCATCCGGCCAAGCGCAGCTTTCAGGCCATCCGCATTGCGGTGAACGGGGAGCTGGACGCGCTGGAGCCCATGCTGGAGGCGGCGGCGGACGGCCTGAACCCCGGCGGACGGCTGGCGGTTATCACTTTCCATTCGCTGGAGGACCGGATCGTAAAGAAAACCCTGCAGCGGCTGGCCACGGGCTGTACGTGCCCGCCGGAATTCCCCGTATGTGTATGCGGGAAGAAACCCAAAATGCGGCTCGTCACCCGCAAGCCCATCGTGTCGGGAGATGCGGAGCTGGCGGAAAATCCACGGGCGCGGAGCGCGAAGCTCCGGGTGGCCGAGAAATGCGACGGGTTTGATCTGTAAGCTACGAA
>Ga0183097_10594_pt1 | contig 56986 bp, 53 predicted proteins | sample BioMet8_FD_128883 | JGI IMG/M metagenome (GOLD analysis project Ga0183097, IMG submission 128883) | Microbial communities from bioreactor (seeded with sewage sludge) at Lawrence Berkeley National Lab, California, USA - Biofuel... | ecosystem: Engineered > Bioreactor > Anaerobic > Unclassified ... | reverse complement strand
TGGTCCTATGTCAAGAAAAAGTACAAATTAAAATGAGAAATTCCGATGTTTCATCATCCGGCCAAACGGGCATTAGCTTCTATGGATTTTCGGTAGTTATCTTCATAATCATTTGGCGATTGATAATCACAATGTCCGTGAATACGCGTCGAATTATAGAAAGCTTCTATGTATTCAAACACAAGCTGGTGGGCATGATCCATATCGCGGATTTTGAACCAATTGAGCCATTCACGCTTGATCAATGCATGAAATGATTCAATACAGGCGTTATCCCAGGGATAAGCCTTTCTGGAATAACTAAGCTGCATTTTAGAGGTGGCTTTTCGGTATTCGGCCGACACGTATTGTGAGCCTCTGTCACTGTGAAGGATGAGCGGAGATTCCATATTTCGCCGCACCTTAGCCTTCTGAATGGTTTCAAGGACACAGGATACCTCCAACGTATCGGATAGCGTCCAAGCGATAATCTTGCGGGAAAATAAATCCATGATGCTTGTCAAATAGACGAATCCGTCAATGGTCCAGATATAAGTGATATCGCTGCACCATACAGCATTGGGATGATCTGGATTGAATTGTTCATTCAGAATATTAATAAGCTGATGGCTGAAGTCCGAATCTTTTGTGGTCACTGTATAGGGGCGGATCCAGCGGGCCTTGATTCCCATTTCCTGCATATACTGGCCGACAGTTCGTTCGGATATGGTTTCTCCATTCTTTTGAAGGATACGGGTTATTTTAGGTGCACCGTAATTCTGATGGGAATCGTTATAAATCGTCTGGATCTTTTCTTTGATGGCGTTCTTTCGTTTTTCGGTTGCCGATGGCGTATGCTTGAGCCATGATTGAAAACCGCTTCTGGACACCCCAAGTTTGCCCAGCATCCCGGTGACAGAAACCTGGCGTCCACTGCGTTTCGCTTCGGCCGCCCTTTGGGTAACCTCTGCGTAGATGGTTTTTGTCATTTCCCCAGAATGCTGATGGCTTTTTTTAGGACATCAAGTGCGTCCTGTGTATCACGGAGTTCCCGTTTTAAATGGGCAATCTCCTTCTGTTCATCAGATGAATAGTTGCCGGAACCGCGGACTCCAATATCGCCGTTTTCCCGGTAATCCCTCATCCACTTGCTGAGGGTGCTATATCCGATTCCGAGGTTTTCGGCGCACCCCCGCATACCAAGGTCTTTGTGTCCAAGGTAGTACTGAACGGCATCCAGTTTGAATTGCTTGTTATGTTGATTAGCCATGATAAGGTTCCTCCTAAAATTGTTTCTATTGTAACATTTTTCCTAGAACTTCTCATCTTGGCTTGATCTATTTTTATTCTAGCACCAGTTTTAGTTATTTCAACCCACGCTCCCACCGAAGGGAGCGACTAGACACCCCCCAAAGAAATAAAGCTTCTATTAAATTTCAACCCACGCTCCCACCGAAGGGAGCGACGTTAACCGATTGGATGCTGGTTCGAGTCCAGCCTCAATTTCAACCCACGCTCCCACCGAAGGGAGCGACCACTGCGCGCATAGCATCCTTGACAGGCCCAGGCAATATTTCAACCCACGCTCCCACCGAAGGGAGCGACTAGCTTCGGCGGTTCGAATCCTGGCTGGAGCTATATTTCAACCCACGCTCCCACCGAAGGGAGCGACTCAGGCTGGCGCTGTTACTGACAACACATTAAAGAGATTTCAACCCACGCTCCCACCGAAGGGAGCGACTATAACTTGCAATTTTCGCGAATTTTTCAAAAAAATTTCAACCCACGCTCCCACCGAAGGGAGCGACCCTCAGAGTATTTACGACAGACCCTCTGCTAACGTAGATTTCAACCCACGCTCCCACCGAAGGGAGCGACCGGACCCGGCCTTGCCACCCATCGACTCCCCACTAATTTCAACCCACGCTCCCACCGAAGGGAGCGACGAAATGGGGGTTACAAGATGATGAAGAGTAACAGAATTTCAACCCACGCTCCCACCGAAGGGAGCGACACCTACCGGCAAGACGGGGAGAGGAGAATAAGATATTTCAACCCACGCTCCCACCGAAGGGAGCGACGAAAAAGACGAATTTGGCAACTACAAAGCATACATTTCAACCCACGCTCCCACCGAAGGGAGCGACTGCTCTCTTATGGGTGTATTGTCAATAGTTTTTGATTTCAACCCACGCTCCCACCGAAGGGAGCGACAGGAACGGGTGATTGTGGAAATGGATGAGGAGGCGATTTCAACCCACGCTCCCACCGAAGGGAGCGACATTTCCGGAGCCGTACACAGAAGATAAAAGAAAGATTTCAACCCACGCTCCCACCGAAGGGAGCGACTCAATGAGCGGTTGAAGAGCTGTTTTCATTTGATTATTTCAACCCACGCTCCCACCGAAGGGAGCGACCAAGCACAATCAGGGCATCTATTTGTATGACCGCATTTCAACCCACGCTCCCACCGAAGGGAGCGACCATTTTCCCAGACGGTTGATGGCGCAGATTCGATATTTCAACCCACGCTCCCACCGAAGGGAGCGACCGACCTGATGCTGGAATATGCCCAGGGCCTGATCATTTCAACCCACGCTCCCACCGAAGGGAGCGACGACAATCAAACACGCTTAATAAAAAGCAGGCACGTATTTCAACCCACGCTCCCACCGAAGGGAGCGACTGAGAGACTCATATTTTCAAATACCAAGACGACGAAATTTCAACCCACGCTCCCACCGAAGGGAGCGACCTCCGTCGCTCACCTGATCCATCCATCCAATGTTCTATTTCAACCCACGCTCCCACCGAAGGGAGCGACCCGACGCGGCAGCTTAAGGGGATGCGATGGCGATGATTTCAACCCACGCTCCCACCGAAGGGAGCGACGCGGCCAGATTGTGGCTCAACAGCGACGCCGCGGCATTTCAACCCACGCTCCCACCGAAGGGAGCGACAGTAGCCGGCACTACTGGACAGTCGCTGCGTATTATTTCAACCCACGCTCCCACCGAAGGGAGCGACGACAATCCAGCCAGTTTTCTTTTTCTTTGTCCCATTTATTTCAACCCACGCTCCCACCGAAGGGAGCGACAATGTCCCCCGGTTCGGGTTCATAACCGCTCATTATTTCAACCCACGCTCCCACCGAAGGGAGCGACTAGCGCCGCCCGTGTCCATCCCTGCCTGCTGCAAGATTTCAACCCACGCTCCCACCGAAGGGAGCGACTAAATGCAAATTATTTTTAAAAGTCAGGGAGGAAATTTCAACCCACGCTCCCACCGAAGGGAGCGACGGTCAACATGATGATGTCCTTGATCACGATCATCACATTTCAACCCACGCTCCCACCGAAGGGAGCGACTTTGTGATGATTTTTTATATAATGATTGTTATAAATTTCAACCCACGCTCCCACCGAAGGGAGCGACCGCAAAAAAACAATCAAATCGCCAAAACCCGGCAATCTATCATCATTTTTTCGCAAAACCGGCCAACCGCCTGAATTTCCAGGCAAAATCAGCCGATATTTTCAAACAAATTCATTCAAAACCAAAAATTCCAGGTGCGAATCCCAATGGGCTATTATGTCCGCTTCGGGTTCGCACTAAAAAATAAGGGGCGCCTCCACTTGAATGTGATCATTTTTCCCCATCGTTTCAATTTTGGCATCGTAATTCTTCCCCAAATTGTAAAAACGGACGCTGTCACATTCCTCGTCGATAATATTTTCAAGGAGGCCCTTCAACTTCCGGAAGTCAGCGGCATTCAGCACGCATTCGAAAACAGAATTCTGGACCCGGACCCCGTAATTCACACATTCCTTTGCCACCTTGCGGAGGCGCTTCCGTCCCTCCGGGGTCTGGGTATTCACATCATAAGTAATGAGCATCATCATGACCCGGCCTACTTCCAGAAAAACGGCGGATACGCATCCAGATCCCCGCGCAGATACCGGGCCAGAAGAAGGGCCTGGACATAAGGCACCATCCCCCACTGCACCTTTTCCTGCAAATAGGGGTGGGTGATGATCTTCTGCTTCTTATTTTGCCATTCACCCAGTACCTGGTTCCGGGTTTCATCATCCATGATGACCGCGCCATTTTCCTTTTTCCGGAATCCCTGGCCGGTTACCATCTTTTTATTGATGAGGGACAGGACGAAACGATCGACCATCACCGGCCGCAGCTCCTCAATCATATCCAGAGCCAGGGACGTGCGCCCGGGGCGATCCTGGTGGAAGAAGCCCACGTAAGGATCGAGCCCCACCGCCTCCAGCGCACCCGCCGTCATCTGGGTCAGCAAAGTGTAGGCGAAGGACAACAGCGCATTGGTGTTGTCCAGAGGCGGTCGCCGGTTCCTCCCCCGGAATTGAAAATCTTCCTCCTGCTGAAGGATCAGCTCATCAAAAACCGAAAAATAACGGCTGGCCGCCTCACCCTCGTAACCACGCAGGGTATCCAGGCTTTCGGCCGAGGCGATGAAAGGCAGCGATTGCCGGAGGGTGGCCGATACCCCCTTGATTCTTGGGGCATCCACCCGGAGCTCGTGGTCCCGGACCGCCCGCTCCAGAACCCAGCGGCTGTTATACACCTTGCCCAGGATGCAGTTTCGGGCGATCTTCACACTTTCCCCTTCCATTTCCGAAAGGGCGTATTGTTTTTTCCGCAGCAGCACATTGCCGTAATTACCGCCGACCACCCGTCCCAAAAACCGACCGGACACGCTCAGAAAAACCAAACCGATGTGACGGTCGGCACAGGCCTTCATCAAGGCGGGACTGGCGCCCCGCCAACCAAAACTCACAATGGCTTCCAGATTTAACAGGGGGACGTGGATATCCCCCTGGCCGTCCTCTTTGACGACCACGGTTTCCCCATCGAGGGACAGGTATTTCTCCGGCGATGCGATGTACAGCGTATTGAGTAATTTTTTCACATCAATCCTCCGCCAAATGTTTTTCCAGGTAATAGCTGGCCGTCACCGTTTTTGAAAGGCCGGGGAGACAAATCTCTTTGAGGGAGCAGGCATTGCAGGCCTTGGTCCGCCGGACCCGCGGCGTGTAGGCGCGGTCAAACAGGCGGTGCATTTCCGCAAAAGCCTCCCTCACCTCCTGCCGGAGCCCATCGTCGATGGCCACGGCCTGCCGTCTCCGCGTCTCCCCGTAAAACAGGGCCCCTTCTGTGATGGTGCAGCACAGCATCTCTTCCAGGCACATCGCCTGAGCCGTCATCTGCAACATATCCGAATGATCCTGCTTCGGCTTGCCCCGCTTGTATTCCACCGGATACACCTTGAAATGCCCCCGATGGCCCGTCAGGGAGATGCCTTCGTCGGACCGGACAAACTCCACAATATCGCAGATGCCGCTGATCCCCAGCTCGGCGGAATGGATGGGCATGCTCCGGGTGATGATGACGCCCTTGCGCTTTTCAGGCGTCACCGTGCTGTGGGCTTTTTTGTGCATCAGCTCTCCATCCATGGTCCGCCAGTTTTCAGCCCATTGGTTCTCGATATGGATCAAAGCCCACTGTCGGGGGCAAAAAGCGTAGTGCTGGATGCCGGACAGCATGAGGTAATCATCTTCCTGATAGGTCATTATTCGCGGCAGGTCAGCTCAACCGAATTTGGAATGCTGTCTTCATCAATTGTAACGCTATAATCTTCATATTTTCTGGGAACCATCACTTCTTCATTCTTAACAATATGGACCAGATCAAATAATTTATGCGAAGGACATTCCCCAAACTCAGTACTGTGCTTGAACACAATCAATTTCCGGACTGCCATGATCCCGCGGGCTGCCGAATGATCATTTTCAAACATGTTCATGATGGCATTCCAAAGCAGGGATAAATCCTCTTCAGAAAATCCCGTGGTTTTTCTGGCCAAATTGGCAGATATAAACCCTTCAGCCCTATACAATCCGTAAGGGACAATACTTTTCCGCCCCATTTCCGTTCCCTTCTTTTCAGCATCGCCTTCCGTTGTAATGGCCACTCGCGTGATGGTCACCTCCTGGGGCGTAATAGGGTCGATACTCCGGGCAAAACCCAACTGGACCGGCCCACGGACCTGACCGCAGTTTAATGCACCCTTTACAAAAGTCGTCATGACCGCACCAAATGTCCGGATATCGAAAAATTCAGAACACATAAAATCCCTTATTTTTGCATCAATGGTTGGATCTTTTTTCTTTGCCTCTTTAATTGTGCTCTCATCCACGTCAAATTTCGCATAGGCCTCTTTATCACTGCGATTAAGGGGTACATTTTCTTTAATATAAATCCGATAACCCGGGCTGTCTTCTTTGACCATTTCCACATAGTTTCGAATCTTCCGTTTAAGGCAAACATCGGTCACGATTCCCAACCCTGTTTCCGGATCGATCCTCGGCATGTTTCCCGCGTCGGGGTCTCCGTTGGGATTCCCGTTTTCCACATCAAATAAAACAACAAAATCATACCTGTTCTTAATCACTTCAGCCATTGTTTTTATCCTCCTTTTTCTGATATCTTTTTTGCGTCTGATGATAGTATCCCAGCTGGAAGGCGCCTTGTTCTTCCAAATTAAGACGTCTGGGATAACTCTGGCTTCCTTCCAGATTTAATTTCCACATCAATTCCTGCAGCAGTTTATTATAATTTACAGCCTGGCCTTTATTTTTAGCCGCGATTTTTTTCAAATGACTACCCGAGAGATTAATCAGTCTCGGAAAAACGATACCCGGCGTCGCGCAAGCGGAATTAAAGTAACGATCCCTGATCGTCGCATTGATTCCCGGATTGGCATTTTCCTGGATATCTTCCAGCACTGAAAACAAACGCCCCATCACATAGGCCGGATTATTGGTTCCTTCATTCAAGCTCACAGTTAAACACTCCTTTATTGGATTTTCATTTTTTTCGAATTGTTTTAAAAAAAACGCTTTTATAATGGCTGCCCTGCGCCACGTCAACTTATGGGATCCCTGTTCCGCCTTAATCCGTTGGGTTACGCCATAATACAGTGCCATCGGGTATTTGGTATCCATAAACACCGACTGCGCTACTGCACCTGCCAGCAAAGGAGACGGCGTTTTGTCCCGACTGTTCTGGTTGACTGTCTCATTTAACAATTTCCAGACCGATAATCTTTTACCCTTATCGTAAACCGGCTGTTCGATGGCCAAACGCCCATCGTGTTTGGCAAGATTTTCCAAAAAATACCCAAAGGTATTGTCCATAAAAAACCGTACAGAGAGACGGGCAGCATTGGGGGACAACCCCAGAATATAAAACTTGCTTTTTAAATCAATGCCTTCTATGTCAATGGGTAATCCCTTGCGCATATTTTCAAAGATTTGGTTTATCTGCTTATCGTCATCCTCGGGCATATCCAGACAATCCGAAAAAATATCCTGATATTGATCTTCAGCCGTCTCAGACCAATAAACCACAGTCATATCCCCAAGGAATGTTCGATTTTTGGGGCTGGCAATCAGCTGATTGAGGGCCACACCATAGGCAAAAGCAGCATACTCACCCACCGGCGCATTCTCACCCTGCTCTTTCCCGTAGGATTCAAAAGCATTCGCATTAAACCCTACCAGTGTGGTTCCTGCCGTCATGCCTCCGCGGACTCCCTTGATTTTTGGATGAAGCGTCGCAATGTGATCCTGCTTTCCTGTCACCAGGCATTGCCCTTCCCTGCCATCTGACTGACGGATAAAACAATCCCGCCAGACAGCATTGATTTGTGGATCATCCTGGACGTAATGTTCATTCAAATCAAAAACCAGATTGGCTTTGCCGAGCTCTGACAAATATGGAACGACTGCCGGATGGGTCTTCGCTTGTTTCGGATCCCAGGATTCAAAAAAATGTTTGACTGCTCCAGCTGCCGGTGAATCAACAGATTGCAATAATTCAAGATGCATTTTTTTACACCTTTCAAAATAGGCAATAGCGTCTTGATCGAATTTGTCCTGTTCTTTTTTCCGGGCATCCTCTGTTTTTTTGGTTGATTCTTTTGGCAGTCCCAGAATAAACAGGGCTTTATCTGCCAAAAAATAGGAGTCCGGTGACCTGCCAGAACGCACCTTTTGAAAAGGCACGGTCATTTTCCGGGGTACTTCCGCCATTTTTTTTCCTCTTTGCACCTTATCCTTTAGGGGCATCAGGCCCTTTATCGCTCCTTCCTCTGTCAACATGACTGCATAGGAAATATCAGCGGTCGAATAACCCATTTTCGGCATTTTACCGGGATCCTTCTCACAACACGTTTCGTAATAACGGACCAACTCCTCTAAGATCATTGTTTCACCTCTGCATCGGCCAAATTCAACACCCCATGATCCAGCACCGCATGAAAAAACTGTGGTGTGATATTCTGGGGATCCCGATAATCCATGTCGTACAGCATATAACCCAAATCGATGACTTCATTGTTATAAGCCGTCACAATCTCATGACCATTCGGCCATTCCTGGAAATATGCCGTAAATTCCCGGCATCCAAGGTAAGGCTGGGAATAACAGCTTCCCCTCTTTAACCGGCGCCGGATGATATCTGTAAATTTGCCGTGATTATCCGTTGGATTGGCCTCCTCTGTCATTTCAAAATGCGCTTCAATGACATAGTGGACATTGCGCAGTACCAAGGCGGCTCTTTGGGCAATGCACTGGGATGGCACGATCATCAGTGGTTTTGAACCTCCGCTCATCACCTGTCTGACATTATTGACCGAAATCTTTTCTGTAACCTCGTTGCGCCGGATGTTCATGTATTGTATCGGGTTCAATACATAAATTTTATCAATACGCCATTTTAAGCCAGGGTGCCAATAGATGCTATCTAGAATACCTCTGGCTGCCGATGGCGTCATGACCTCGTAGGTACAACGCTCCACCTTATATTCCGGTCTGGAAAACAGTGCGTAGTCACCCCAAACTTCAACTTTAACACCAATCATACATTTCCTCCTTTCTCCTTTCATCTAATATATCTGATTATATTTTAGTCTCTTAGATAATATCTGTCAAGTGCTTTTCATTTTTTTTAAACTTCGCTATAATATGAGTGTCTCATTTTATTTAAATAAAATGTGTGGATTGAAATAGCTATTATATGTGATTGGAAAAACGGCGACTGTCCGCAAGTCAGTCGCCTTTTTCCTTTTCTTTTCCATACTTTCACATTATAATCCCATCACTCCCTTGGTACTCCGGGATCCGAAGTCCTGTTTCTTCTGAATAATCGCCATTGTTCTTTAACAAAAAAAGGGAATCATCCAACATTTCCACCAAGTGGGTCTCTATAAGTATTTTTATCTCATTCTTACGCAGGGAAACCATATATTGCCCCATCTGACGAAGCAATCCCCTGCTTGGCCCAGCAAACCGAAATTGGTTCTGCATTTTCACCGCTTCATCATCATTGGCAATAAAAACACTGAAGGAATCCTGATTGATAAGCTTGAAATCCTTGCTCACTGTCTTTAAAGCAAATTCATTTGATTTTTCCAGGATGTCATATGCATCCAATCCCCTGTCCTTATAATGATAAACCCGGGTGAAATAAGTCTGGATGCATTCCGGCGTATCAATCGGATTGAAATCTGGTAGTAAAGCCTGTGTCGTCTCAATGTAAGGTTCCATTCCCTTGGGCATTTTTTTGTCCTGAAACCAAAATACATGGACTTTGCTCGTATTTTTTGACCGCATCCCCTCACGATTGCAGCGGCCTCCCGCCTGAATGATCGAATCCAATCCCATCACTTCTCTGAAAACGAGAGGGAAATCCAAATTGATGCCTGCTTCGATGAGGCTTGTTGATACAACCCGACAGGGCAAATGATCTTTCAACCGCTTTTTAATGGTCTCAATAACCCGTCGCCGGTGGCAAGGCTGCATCCATGTCGATAAATGGAAATTGCCTTCTCCGGGCAGTGCTTCATATAATGTCCGTGCTTTTGCCTTGGTATTTACAATGCACAGCACCTGATCATTTTCTGACAACATTCCTACCAATGCATCCTGGGATAATTCTCCAACCACATCGTATGTGACCCGTCGAAAAAATGTATACAGCTCCTGGTAATTGGCGCAGATTTCCTGGACTTTCATCCCAGCCGGGAAAAAGGCTTGGAGTGACGGCTGGGTGGCTGTACAAAGAACCGATGTACAACGGTAGTTTCTGACCAGTTCCCCAATGGCTTTTACACAAGGCAGCAGATAATCGTAAGGCAGCATCTGAGCTTCATCAAAAATAATGACGCTGTTGACAATATTGTGCAGCTTCCGGCATTGGGAGGACCGGCATCCAAAAAGAGATTCAAAAAACTGGACATTGGTTGTTACAACAATTGGTGCGTCCCAATTTTCCGTCGCCAGTTTTTTCCGGGTTATTGATTCGTCCCCAGATTCTGCCGGATCATCATAAACGACCTGGCTGTGGTGTGCCAAAACGTTTTTGCTGCCCAAGATTTTCTGAAATTCATCGACTGTCTGATCAATGATACTCGTATAGGGGATGACATAAATAATGCGGTCCATCCCCAAATTTTGGACCTGCTCCATGGCGAAGGCCAAGGATGCAATGGTCTTTCCCCCGCCCGTTGGTACAGTCAGGGAATACAAGCCCCGGGGATGGCTTTTTCCGAACTCAATACAATGACTTAATATTTCATTTCTCTTTTGATTGATCGGTTTGTCCGACGATAAATGCAAATATTGATGTGTTTTCTTATTTAACCGCTCGTACAATATTGACCAGTCGTCAAATCCCCCACGCAATGTGGGCTCATCCCGCATAAAGGCTTCCGTATCCAGAAAATCCGCATCCACCAGACAAGAATAGAGCATCCGCGTAAAAAATGAATAATAGAAATTTCTATCCTTGTCCTCTTCTATATTTAGCGCCGGCCCCTTGGGAATGGGTCCCAACTCTCCGATATCATCCAGATAAGATTTTTCATCTGGAATTATTTTTTTCATCCTTCCCTTCAGGGTGCCGCTCTCCGGCGTATCAATTCGAGATCCCAAATCCATCAATCCACTGTGGTGCCCCGCTACGACCATCTGTACGGGCATCATCTTTGCAGCCTTCGCGCCCGCAGTTGAATGATCTGTTTTTATACTGTCCCCACGAATCCGTTTCTGGAATGCATCGGAATATTTGCCAAGATCGTGAAGCCTTCCCGCATATCTTCCCAGTTCTCCGCACCCGAATGCCGAAGAAAAATGCTCACACCTTTCTGCGGTTTGTTCAAGGTGGGTCCTCAATAATTGATCCTGGACTTTTCCATCCGAATCCACTTTGCGATGCGCCAAATAATCTTTCCATTCCATTGTAAAATCTCACTTTCTTCCATATTTTTGGTATCAACCGAAAAGGAAATAACACTGTTTCCATTATAACCCTTTTTATTAGTGATTGCAATCTTTTTCAACCCGAATCTCATTTGTCCTCACCCCTATCAATATCACAGATTCTCCCCATTCACCCTCACTATCCGCACCCCGAAAGTCCCCACCCATACCCGATTGTCAACCAAATCTGTCTTTTTTATTGAAACCCTTCCTCTCCCAGCTTATAATTAGAATAAGCAAAAGACTCCGCGGGCATATCCCTGGCTGATGGCCAAAGAATCCATGCCTGCCGCGTTCTGGGAGAGAAGGACATTATGATTTTTTTGAAAGAGTGTAAAGACAATCTGTTGCTGCTGAAACGCAACCTGTGGCCCATCATCCAATTCGAGGTGGTGTATAAGCTGCTGTGTGCCTGCGTATTCACGCCTTTATTCCTGGCCCTGTTCCACTGGTCCATCACCCTATCGGGAGCCGGGTACCTGAGCGCGGATACCCTGAAGCAGTACCTGACCTCCCCGGCCAGCATCCTGCTCACCATCCTGATCCTCTTCGGCATCGCGCTGGTTACCCTGCTGGATATCCTGGCTGTCATCCAGGCTCTGCACGCCGCCCATTACGACCAGAGCATCACCCTGCGGCAGATGTTCCGGGCCGGTTTCGTCCAGGCCAAACGCGTTTTTCACAAAAACAACGGGTTCCTGGTCCTCTACACCGTGCTCATCGTTCCGCTGACAGGCATCGTGGCCGCTTCCGGCTTCATCTCCACCATTGAGATCCCTGAATTCATTTTGGACTACATCGCGGACAACGCCGCCCTCAGCATCGCCTTCGGCGCAGCCAGCGTCGCGCTGATAATCACTGTGATGAAATGGGCCCTGAGCTTCCACACCTTTGCCTTTGACACCGAAGATTTCAAGAAAGCCCGGGCGGAAAGCGTCACCCTGATGAAGGGCCACTTCGTCCATACGGTCATCGAAATCATTTTCTGGGAAATCATCCTCTTCCTTGGATTGTCCGTCATTTCCGCCATCGTCACCCTCATCGCCATGGTGATCGTCAAGGCTGCCTGTCCGGCGGATCAGGCCCGGGCTGTAGCCCTCCAGGTGGCCTATTTGACCGGCGTCACCATCTCCGCGCTCTACGGCGCCTTCTCCGTGCCCCTGGTCTTCGCCCACATCAGCGGCCTGTACTACGACACGAAAAACCACGCCGGCCGGCCCATCCCGCCCTGCGAACCCCATCCCCTTCCGCCCTTAAAGGCCCCGGCCAAGGTCCTCCTGACCGCTGTCATCTGCGTTTTTGTGGCTGCCAACGGGTTTGATTTCATCGCCACCCAAAGCGATACCTTCGCCATGCGCCAGGATATCACCCGGCTGCCCAAGGTGACGGCCAGCCGTGGGGATTCGGCCAGTGCGCCGGAAGACAGCCTGCCGGCCTTCCAGAAGGCCATCGATGAGGGGGCGGACTGGATTCAATTGGATGTCCACCAGACCCGGGACGGGGTGATCGTGGTCACCCGCGACACCGACCTCAACCGCATCGCCGGCGTGGACAAGAACGTGTACGATCTGACCTACAACGAGCTGGAGCAATACGATGTGGGCTCCTGGTTCTCCAGTGATTACCAGGACCTCCGCGTCGCCACCCTGGATCAGGCCATCCAGCTGTGCAAGGGCAAGGTCAAGCTCAACATCGAGCTCAATCCCACTGGCAACGAGCCCAACTTCACCGCCAACGTCATTTCCGTCATCGACAAGAACGATTTCCGCAGTGGCTGCGTGCTGGCCTCCTCCCAGCTTGACACCATCCGGGAGGTCAAGCGGCTTGATTCCCGCTGCAAGACCCTCTACATCATGTCCATCGCCGCCGGTGACGTGATTGCCGAGCCTGCCGCGGATGCCTTCAGCCTGGAGTCTTCCTCCATCAACGCGGACATGGTGGACGCGATCCACGGCGCCGGCAAGCAGCTCTTCGCCTGGACGGTCAACGAGGAAAAGAATGTCAACGCGATGGTCAACAAGCGGGTGGACAACATCATCACCGACGACCCGGTCAATACCAAAGAGATCATCCAGGAGAACCGGCTTTCCGGCACCGCCCAATGGTTTGTGGACTGCTTCTTCCCGGATGGGAACCCGTGAGAAAGGCGGCCGGAGGGATGGCGGTCATTTTTAAGGATGGCCGGCCAAAGGGGCTGGCAGCCCTTGACAAAGTGTGATTGGACTGATACAATGAATTCACCAGTCGGTTGACCGACCGACGCATTGGAGGTTTCGCCATGGGAAAAAAAACACAGGAAAAACGCTCGGAAAACATGCGGGACTTCATCCTGGAAACGGCCAGGACGCTGATGATCGAAAAGGGCGTCAAGGATACCAGCCTGAAGGATATCGCCAAGGCGGCCAAGATCAGCACCGGCACCCTCTACTACCATTTCTCCGCCAAGGAGGACATCATCTTTGAAATCGCCGAGGGCAGCATGCGCCAGATCACCAATGGGCTGCTGGCGGCCCTGGAGCAGATCAAAACCGACCGCACCCCGGCCCAGGTCCTCACCGAGGTCTTTGAGCGGGTCCTCAGTGCCGATGAAAGGGGACGGCTCCACCTTTACCTCGTCAGTGATGCGGGGACATCCGAGGGGGCCATCGCCGAAAGGTTCACCAAGCAGTACGCCAGCTGGCGCGAGGCCCTGAAAACCGGCCTGGACGAAATCCGCCCCGGTGACAACAACGACGTGCTGGCCACCATGATCATCGCCATCCTGGACGGCCTCATCATCCAGGAGATGTTCGGCGCTGCCGATATCCCCATCGCGGATATGCTTGAAGTATTATTGGATAAATAAATAAAAGTATACCTTTTGCTGGAAAATAATTTCCAGCAAAAAAAATCCCGTTTGTCGGTTGGTCGACCGACCGAAAAGTGAGAAAAAAAAGAAAGTGAAGGAATCCCATGAAAAAAATCAGCATCGAGAAAACCATCCGCATCATCACCCTGGCCCCCATCATGGCCCTCATCGCCATCAGCCTGCTCTTCGCCCTGCGCCCCAGTGAATTTTACGGCGCGGCCAATTACGCGGTGGCCATCCTGTGCCTGACCGTCCTGCCCCTGCTGGCTTATCCCCTCCAGCCCTACATCCCCAGGTACAAGGACCAGGGACGGGCGGGCCAGCGCAGGCTCGCCATCGTCATGGCCGTGGTGGGCTACCTGGCGGGCATCCTCTGCGCCGTCGCCCTGCACATGCCCCGGCCCCTGGCCATGATCTTTGCCTGCTACCTGATTTCCGGCGTGTTCATCCTGCTGTTCAACAAAGTCCTGCGCATCCGGGCCAGCGGCCACTCCTGCGGCACTACCGGCCCCATCGCCTACCTGATTTACCTGATCGGCGCCCCGGCCCTCATCGGACTGCCCTTTCTGGGCATGGTGTACTGGGCTTCCCTGCGCATGAAACGCCACACCTTCTCCGAGCTGGTCCTAGGCGGCGGCATCGCGGTGGTGGCCGCCGTTTTGGGGGCGGCCATCTTCATGCCGTAAAGCTGCCGTAAAACTACTTTGCCGCTGTCTTCTGGGCCGTAAGCCGCGCCCGCACTGGGCCATTCCACAATTTCATGGTATCCCGCATCCAGGCGTAGCCTGAACGGGCACCCACCAGCACCACGAAGATTTCCAGCCGTCCCAGGCCCATGCCCAGCATTTCCACGATGAGCTGGGGATTTCCGGTGGCGGGGCCGGTGATGCCGATGGACAGGCCCACGGTTCCCAGGGAAGAAGCGAATTCAAACATGGCCGAGGTCAGATTGCACCCGGCAGTGGCCGCCACCCCCAGGGTCCCCGCCACAAAGAGCAGGGTGTAGATGGTGAAGAAGCCGAGGGTCGACGTCTTCATCCGCTCGTCGATGACCACAGGTCCGAAGGCATCCCGGTAGGTTGGCTTGGGGATGTTTGCCCCCGGGGCGATCTGCCGGTGGATCTGTTCCTTCAAAATCTTGAGCAGGATCACACAGCGGGACAGCTTGAGGCCCCCGGCGGTGGATCCCACCCCGCCGCCGATGAACATGAGAATGATCATCAGCCCCAGGGTGTAGGGCGGCCAGTCCGCGTAGGACATGGTGGAATAGCCCGTGGTGGAAATGGCCGATGCCACGTTGAACAGCGCTACCCGCAGGCCTTCCGGAAAGGTGTGGACCACGCCCTGGGCCAGGCCCACGGCGATGAGGGGCGAAGCGATGATGACCAGGCCCAGCATGAGGCGCACCTCGCTGGTCCTGAAGACATCGGCGAATTTCCCCCGCACCAGGAACCACAGGATGGCGAAGTTGGTGGTGCCGATGAGCATGAGCCCGATGGTCACCCCTTCGATGGACAGGCTGTTGTAGGCTCCGATGCTGTCCATCCGGTTGGAGAAGCCGCCGGTGGACAGGGCGCACATGGAGTGGATCAGACTGTCGAAGAAATTCATGCCGCAGATGCAGTACAGAATCGTGCCGACGACCGTAAAGCCGAGGTAGATGCTGAAGATGATCCGGGCGGTGCGTCCGATGTTGGGGGTCAGCTGGTCCGGGTGGCCTTCCGCTGAAAACAGCTCCCGGGCCGAAGTCCCCCCGACGAAGAGCAGCATCACCATGACGAAGCCCAATCCGCCGCAAAACTGCATGAAGCCCCGGTGGAACAGGAAGACGTGGGGCACCACGGACACATCCATGGTGGACAGTCCCGTAGTGGTGAAGCCGCTGACCGCTTCAAACAGGGCCTGGACGAAGGTCAGCTGATGGCCCAGGACCAGGGGCAGCGCCCCCAGCACGAAGCCGTAGCACCAGGCGAAGACCACGGTCAGGCTGTTGCGCCCCACCCTATCCATCCGGTCAGCGCCGTCGGGTTTGGAGCGCAGCCACCAGATGAACCCGCCGGCCAGCACGGACAGGCCGCCGGGAATCAGGAAAGCCGGAAGGTACTCATTGTCCCCGGGAAAAAAGGGAAAGGATAGAATGGGGACGAGGACGATGGCGCCGATGAGGACCATGAGCTTTCCAATGTAATGGCCGCTTCGAACGGTGGATTTTTTCTCCTCCCCAGAGCCTCCAGTCATTTTGCGGTCCTCCTGACCACATGGCCCACCCCTCTCTCATCAAAACGGACCACGTAGGGGTTGTCCCCATCGTTGTCCTTGTCCGAGGATTCAAAGACAGGATCGCCGGTTTCTTCCAGATGGCCGAAGACCTCCAGGTTTTCCCTGGCCGGGGCGTAGGTCCCATCCAGTGCCACGGCAGCGCGGAAATGCTTCATGGCCATACGGTGGTTCCCAAGGACCTCGTAAATGATGCCCATGAGATTCTGGGGTTCTGCCGCATTGGGGAAACGGGCCATGCCCTCCTTGATCAGCACGATGCAGTCATCGTAACGTTCCTTTTCATACAGGGTCCGGACCCTCTGGCACAAGGCCTTGACTTCCTTCTTATCAGTACGCAGCACGGTTTCAACAGAATTCGACATGATTATTCTTCCTCTCACCCCATGTATGTTTTGGATTTACCCCAGGTAGACGCAAGTGGGATCCCAATCCGCTGCACTGGTTTCTTCCCCACGGGTTTTTTTTATTATAACGCTATTCTCATCAGACATAAACTTTTTTCATAAATTTTCAAACAAAAAACGGACCGTCCCTGCTTTTCACAGAGACAATCCGTCCCTCCATCACATTGGCTGATTCAGCAGCTTTTCAAATTCATCCTGGGGCAGGGGCCTTGAGAAGTAAAAGCCCTGGATGTAATCACAGCCCTGCGCCACGAGGAAATCCAGCTGCTCCCGGGTTTCCACCCCTTCGGCGATGACCTGCGCATCCAGATAATGGGCCATGTCGATCATGGAGTGGATGATCTTCTCCGATTTCGGGTTTTGGCCGATCTTCTGGACGAAGCCCATGTCCAGCTTGATGATGTCGAAGCTGAACTCCAGCATGGTGCCGTAGGAGGCGTACCCGCTGCCGAAGTCGTCGATAAGGATGGCCGCCCCCAGCCGTCCCATGCAATCCAGCAGCCCGCCGCTGTCCTCGGACAGGGACGCAAAGGCCGACTCCGTCACCTCGAACCGGGTAAAGCCCTTGGGCAGCGGGCTTTGCTCCACATCCTCCATGATGGCGGTCATGACCCGGTTGTCGTAGAAATCCATGCGGGACAGGTTGACGGAAACCGGCACCGCGAAGCATCCCCTGGCGATCCGTTCCTCCTGGAAGGCCTTGACGCTGCGTTCCATAAAAAGATCCAGCTGGGAGATATACCCGTTTTCTTCAAAGGCCGGAATGAAGATTCCCGGGGAAATGATGCCCCGATGGGGATGCTCCCATCGCACCAGGGCCTCGGCCGAAGCGATCTTCCCGGTCCGGGCGTCGAAAATCGGCTGGTAGTAAACCTTGAATTCGCGGTTTTCCAGGGCCTGCTGCATCTCGCTGGTCAATTCCTTGCGCGCCACAAAGGTTTCACGCATGGATTCGTCAAAAATGGCGTAGGGCTTGACGAAATCGTCCCGGATCTGTTCCTTGGCCAGCTTGGCCCGGTCGCACATGCCGCTGACGCTGGCCGTTTTGTCCCGCACCAGATAGATGCCGCAGCGCCAATAAAAGCTGTAGCGCTTGCCGTTTTCCGCGTAGGTCCGGTGGCACATCCGGGTCAGCTCCCCGTAATCCAGATTTTCCTGACGGATCAGGCAGACAAAGTGGTCGGCCTCGACCCTGCCCACCAGCAGCGGCCGCAGGACCGAGCCCTTGAGGATGGCCGCGCTCTGGCGCAGCACCCGGTCGCCGCCCTCGGGGCCGAACAGCTCATTGATGGCTTTAAAGCCCCTGATGTTGAAGAAGAGGATGGCGAAAAAATCATCGTCCCCGCTTTTCCGGATGATCCCCGTGGCCCGTTCGATGAACCCCGCCCGGGTGTGTTCGCCGGTCAGGGCGTCTTCTTCCAGGACCCGGGTCACATCCTCCGTGGTGGCCAGAATGGTGTCGCGGTTTTCGTCCAGATAATAAAAGGTGAATTTCTTCAGCCGCATGCGCCGGCCCTGATCCTGCCGGTATCCGGTGAAGAAATAACTGTCCTGTTCCTCCAGCATGGCCTTGAGATGGGCCGGCGCCACGTTGTTGAGGAACAGCTCCCTGTATTCCGGCGCCACAAAGCGGTCCACCGCCATGGCCGTCCCTTCGTCCAGGGGATAGGCTTTTCCTATTTCAAACACGCAGTCGCACATCACGCAGGTGTGGATGGTCAGGGTCCGCTTTTTCAGGTTGATCAGGCCCACGCACTCGTATTCCTTTTCCAGCAGAAGCCCCTCAATCCGGTTGAGCAGGCGTTCCCCCGTGATGTCCAGGGCAAAGGCCGTGAGCTCGACGCAGGCCGTGTCCGGATTCTGGAGCATGGTCAGGGTGGTCCGCACCCAATGCTCATCCCCATTTAAAAACAGCATGGGGTACTCGACGACGAACTGCCGCTGTCCATCCTGGAAATCCCTGAGCAGCTTTTCCCTGTCAACCCTTTGCACAAAATCTTTCCGGATGGCTTCATCGGCGATGTCCGCTGCCACTGATTTGAAATAGCCATCCACCGTATCGGACTTGCGGCGCTGGAGCAGGACAGGGTCCGGGCTCTTGACGTTCAGGCAGCGGTTCTGGGTCAGATTCAGATGGCTGGCGCCGATGGCCTGGGTCATGGCCTCGGAAAGCTGATTGTACAGATAGCTGTAGCTGCGTTCCTCCAGCTTGCGCGCCGTGATATCCTGGCCCACGCCGTAGGCGTACCGGCGCTTTCCCGTGCCGTTGCTGACCGTGGTGTAGACGATCCGTTCGCAGCGCGGTTTCTGGCCCGGTTTGGTCTTGTACCAATAATCGCAGGAGGCCGTCAGCGCCCCCTCCGCCAGCTGGCGGTACATCTCACAATAGGCCGGATAATCTTTTTCGTCGATGGTATCCGCCTCGGATTCCGGCACATTTTCCATGACCTTGGAGAATCCGTATTCCTGACGCAGGCGCCGGGTGGCCATGTTGTCGGACATCACCAGCCGCTTCGTCTCCAGGTCGTACTCCCAAACGCAGAGGTCGGCCAGTTCCGTGGCCGTCACATACATCTGCCAGTTCCTTTCCATCTTGATGGAATGATCCACAAAAAGGACCAGCAGCACCGGACAGCCGTCCAGCTTCCCGATGACCCGGCTCCGGGCATGGATGTTGATCACCCCCCGTTTGGGGTGATGGAAATGGAAAAAGAAATCAAACTCCTTCTGGCCGGTAGCGATATCCCCGATCATCAAATCGATGTTTTCCCGGGTGCTTCCCGTAATCAGATCCGCCGCATCCTCCCTGACCACCGCGTCATAGGCTTCCGGGGTCATTCCACAAAAGGCAGGCATTTCCTGGGGAGCATACAGCGTCTTAAGCTTGCCCTTTACAATCCGATATAAAGCAAAATCACCAGGGATCGACTGAATCATTGTTGATAAAGCCGCGTTTCCCAGTTCCATTTCTGTCCCCACCTTTCCACACATTGTGCTGCATTCATCTATTTCATTGTGAATCCATTGAGTATTCAATTTTACATGATAATGATATCATATTTTGAATACCTTTGTAAATTGTTGTTTAAAGTTTCACAAAGCGTAATGATTTTTGATGAAATTTGGCTATCATTGAGTGAAAAATGGGAATTTGAAGATTTTTTTATGATTTTCAAGAAAACACCAGTCGACAAAATGGAAATCTTGGTGTATGATAAATTGAATAACTTTATTGATAATAACGGAGGTGATTCGATGGCTGATCCCAAAAAAGCAATGGAACAAAAACAGAAAATCGTGGATGCCGCATTAACGGTCTTTGCCAAGAAGGGCTATGGGAGGGCTTCTGTCCGTGAAATAGCCGCTGCTGCTGGCGTCACGACCGGTGCTTTGTACTATTACTACCAAAACAAATTCGATCTGGTATCGGATGTCATACAAAACCATATCCACTACGTTTATAATCTCTCAACTCAGAACGAAGACGGAACCTTTAAAGAACCCGAAGCTTTTCTGAAAGAGGTCCGGCAATCAACGGCTGATCGTCTGTCCGATGATGAAGAACAAAAGCTGCATTTCCTGCTCATCGGAGAGGTCCTGACCAAGGACGAATCCATTAAAGAGGAATTCCGGTCCCATTACCGTGAAATTACCGAGAAGACAGCGGACTATTTTGACTACTCTTTCGACGTTAAAAATGACAAAGCAAAGAAACTGCTCTCCAGTTTCCTGATTGCGGCCCTGGATGGAATGGCTTTCCAAAACTCCCTCGGCCTGCACAAGGAAGACGAGGAAGAAATGATTGCGGTTTTCAATGATTTCTTTTCCACCAGCATTAAAAACTATTTGGCGGATAAACAGGAATAACCCGTTTATCCCGTAAAGGGTGATGTTCATAATGAAAACAAGACACGCTTTCTGGAGAGGGCAAAGAGCGTATCCACGAAGGTGTGTTTTTGCACGTTCATTTTTTGCACCAGGCCCTGACCCCTTTGGCCGCTTCGACCGCCCAAGCGCGAGAAACGACCAACATTATCGCCATTGTTTTTTTCATTATAATTAAAAACCACTTGACATGCAATTCAAAAACGACTAGGATTGATTCCATATTGGAATCAATGGAAGGAAGCGCTGTAATGAATATTGATTATTTCAAGGAATTCGTTACTTTGGCCAGCACCCAAAGTTATTGGGAAGCCTCATCCAGGCTGTTCATGGGGCAGTCCACCTTGTCCAAACACATCACCCAGATGGAACGGGATCTGGGGGTGCCGCTTTTCGACCGGACCACCCGGAAGGTGGAGCTGACGGAGTTCGGCAGCCTCATGCTTCCCTACGCCCGGGCCCTGGTGGACATCCAGAATGAGTACACCGACCAGCTGGCCAACGCCAAGGCCGTCGCCCAGGGTAAATTCGTGCTGGGCAGCATTCCCTACTCAGCGGAATACCGGATCACCGACCTGCTCATCGGCTTCAACGCCCAATATCCCGGCCAGCCGATCAAGATCCTGGAGGAGGACTCCATCACCCTGAAGAACGCCCTGCGCCACAACCAATGTGAGCTGGCCTTCCTGAGGGAGCCGTCGGACTGGCCCGTCAGCGACGCCGATCTGGTCAAGATTCCCTACGCCATGGATACCCTGGTCGCCCTTCTGCCAAAGGATCATCAGCTGGCCTCCCGGAACGCCATCCGTCTGGAGGAATTGCAGGACGAATCCTTCCTCATACTGAAAAAACAATCGGTCTCCACCCAAATCTGCACCTACGCCTGCCAGCGGGCCGGCTTCACCCCCCAGGTGGTTTACAACGGCAACCGCCTGTACAACATCTTTTCCCTGGTATCCCAGGGCATGGGGGTTTCCCTGCTCATGAAACGCCACGTCCATCCGCCGGACAGCATCGATCCCCCCCACATGGCCTTTTCCCTCGTGGACATCGAGCCCACCGTCCGCTCGTCCATCGTGCTGAGCTACCGGAAAAGCGGCAGGCTGTCCGACATCGCCCAGCGCTTCATCGACTACGTGATGGAACAGCAGCCCCATCTCTTTCCTGAGGCTGAAGCGATGAGCTGATTTGGCCGTCCTACTGCGACTGCAAAACAAAAAACGCCCCGCCGCATCAGACCGAGGGTAATGGTCTGACGCGGCGGGGCTTACACATTTTATTTTCACTTTTTTCCAGCGGCCGTCAACCACCTCCATTTCTCATCCATCTTGACTTATAAAACAGGATCCTCTTCCCCGGAGCAGAGGATGGTGAAGGTGTGGTCCTTCAGATCCGCGTCCAGGGTGGCGGTATCGTCCTGCCACCGCCGGGTGATGCGCAGCCGGCCCGGTTCAGGGATTTCCACCGTCATGTCCCCGTCGATGGCGAAGGCCGGGTGGGTGTTGCGGAAGCGCATGAGGGAAAAGAGCTTCTGGACCACCGGGCGTCTGACCTCCTCAGCCACCTCTTCCCGGGTGTAGTAATGGCGGTTGATGTCCCGGCCGTTCTTCGTCTGCTCCAGCAGGGCGATGTCGTTGGTTCCAGCCAGCAGGCCCACGTAGTACACCTGGGGCACGCCGGGGGCGAAGAACTGGATGGCCCGGGCCAGCAGGTAGGCGTCGTCGTCATTGCCCAAGGCGGAGTAGTAGGTCGTGTTGACCTGGTAGATATCCAGGTTGTTGTAGGCCTCGGTGTTGTAGACCTTTTTCACGTTGGCTCCCTGGGTGAACATGCGTTCCTTGGTGGCGGCGATGACGTCGTCGGGCATCAGGTCCTTGACGTCCACGATGCCGATGCCGTCGTGGGTGTCCAGGGTCGTGAACTGATGCTTTGGGCTCATTTCCAGCCAGCGCTTCAGGTATTGCCCGTCCCCGTCGTACAGGGCGTTCAGGGTGAGCACCGGCAGGGCGAAGTCGTAAATCCAGTAGCCGCGGCGGGCGATCTTCATCTGGATGGTGTAGTGCTCGTGGATTTCCGGCAGGATCATCACGTTCCGGGCGGCCACCTTTCCTTCGATGTCCTCCAATAATTCCCAAATGTCCGGTTCCTCAAAGAAGCACGAGGAGCCGGCTTTTTTGATGGCGTAGGCAAAGGCGTCCAGGCGGATGATGGAGGCCCCTTCATCGCACATGTCCGACAGGGTATCGTCGATGAATTCCCGGGTGGCGGTTTTAGTCACGTCCAGGTCCACCTGTTCCTCGCCGAAGGTGCACCACAGCTTTTCCGTGGTGCCGTCGGCAAAGTCGATGTCGACGGACGGAGCCCGGGGCTTGCGCTTGTAGATGGCGTCCACCTCTTCCGGCGTCGGCTCGCCCTGTTCCCAGAAATCCTTGTAGCGGATGAAGAAGTCTTTGTAGGGCGACGCCTCCTTCTTTTCGGCGAAGTCCTTGTAGTACTCCGAGCTCCGGGAGATGTGGTTGATCATGAAGTCGAACATGAGGTAGTGGCTTTCGGCGATGCGCTTCACGTCCTCAAAGGTCCCGAAGGCCGGGTCCACCCGATCGTAGCGCATGGGGGCGAAGCCCCGGTCCGCCGAGGAGGGGAAGAAGGGGAGGATGTGGACGCCGCCCACCACGCCGGCCAGCTCCCGGTCCAGTACCTGATCCAGTTCCGCCAGATTTTTCCCCAGGCTGTCCGCGTAGGTGATAAGCATGATTTGATTGTTGAATTTCATAGGTTCTCCTGATTTTTAATGACCGGCGCCTTACAATGTCCGGCAGAACCGGTCGAAGGCCGCCTGGCCCGCCGCGTCCGGCTTGAACACCCCGGCGTCTTCCAGCACGTGGGTGAACACGGCGCCGATTTCTTCCTTGAGGATGCCGTCGATGGTGGTTTCCGAGCATTCCGGATGGCGGGGCAGCCATTCTTCCACCCAGTCGGCGTGAGCCGCCGTGGCCGATGACCCCCGCAGGTCCCCGCCCGAAAGCACCGCTTCCCTGACGGCTTCCATCTCGTCCTTGAGCCGGGCCGGCAGCACCGCCAGGCCCATGACCTCGATGAGGCCGATGTTTTCCTTCTTGATGTGGTGCCACTGGCTGTGGGGGTGGTAGACCCCCAGGGGATGCTCCGCCGTGGTGATGTTGTTGCGCAGCACCAGGTCCAGCTCGTAGCGGTCGTCCCGCTTCTGGGCGATGGGGGTGATGGTGTTGTGGGGGGTGCCATCGGTCCGGGCAAGGATAAAGGCCTCTTCATCCGAATAGCCCCGCCAGGCCCCCAGGATATGGTCCGCCAGCTCCACCAGGCGGTAGGTGTCCTTCCCGGCGATGCGGATGACCGACATCGGCCAGTTCAGGATGGACGCTTCCACGCCCTCGTAGCCGGGGATGGTGAAGGACTTGACTGATTTGGCCCGGGCCATGGGGAATTCGTAGCCGCCGCCCTGGAAATGGTCGTGGCTCAGGATCGAGCCTCCGACGATGGGCAGGTCGGCGTTGGAGCCGACGAAGTACCGGGGAAAGGTCCTGACGAAATCGAAAAGCCGCACGAAGGTCCCCCGGTCGATCTTCATGGGGGTATGCTTTTTGTTCAGGACGATGCAGTGCTCGTTGTAGTACACGTAGGGGGAGTACTGGAGGGCCCAGGGCTGGCCGCCCAGGGTCAGGGGGATGATCCGGTGGTTCTGGCGGGCCGGGTGGTCCAGCCGTCCGGCGTAGCCCTCATTTTCCATGCACAGCAGGCACTTGGGCCAGCGGGCGTCCCCGGCGGAGGCCCGCCCCGCCGCGGCGATGGCCTTGGGGTCCTTTTCCGGCTTGGACAGGTTGATGGTGATGTCCAGCTTGCCGTAGGGACTGTCCGATTTCCATTTCAAATCCTTTTTGATGCGGTAGCGGCGGATGTAATCCGTGTCCTGGCTGAAGCGGTAATACCAGGTGGTGGCCGCCATGGGGGAGACATCGTACAACTTCCAGAAGTTGGACTGGACCTGGGCCGGTCTCGGCGTCAGGCAGTCCATGAGCCGGGTGTCGAAGAGGTCCCGGGAGGCGGGGCCGCCGTCGATGATCCCCCGGGCCTGGGCTTCATTTAACAGGTCCTTCAGGATGGGCTCCAGATTCGGGGTCTTCCTTTTGGCCCCATCCGCCGGGGGATCCTTTTCTTCGGCCGCATTTTTTCCACCGGCTTCCGGCTCGTAGGTATCTTCCTGATAACAGTCCAGCAGCCGGTTGACGGTGTAGCTGATCTCGCACTCGGGGATCAGGCCGGTGGCGATGCCGTAGTCCACCAGCTTGTCGATCTTACGGGAGAGGGTCGATGACACGGGCGCCGCCTCCAATCTCCACGATGTAGAACTCGGCCTGATGGCCGGTGGCCGCCTGGTAGCCGTCGCCGACCTTCTTGACGAAATCGTCCACGGCGCCGTCCTCCACGATGCTCACCGTGCAGCCGCCGAAGCCGCCGCCGGTGATGCGGGAGCCGATGACCCCGGGGATGGCCCAGGCCAGCTCGGCCAGGCAGTCCGTTTCCTCGCAGGAGGCTTCGTAGTCATCCCGCATGGAGACGTGGGAGGCGTTCATGAGCCGGCCGAAGGTGGCCAGGTCCCCGGCCTTCAGGGCCGCCACCGCCTGGATGGTCCGGGCGTTTTCTGTCACCGCGTGGCGGGCCCGTTTCAGGCAGACGGGATCCTTGATGGCGCCCTTGACCTTTTCAAAGGTCTCCGGCGTCAGGGCGCACAGGCTGTCCAGGGGCATCACCTGGCGCAGGTCCGACAGGGCCTGCTCGCACTGGGCCCGGCGTTCGTTGTAAGCCGAGTCCACCAGGCTGTGCTTGACCACACTGTTGGTGATGATGATCTTCTGGGTATCCAGGGGCACCGGGGCGTATTCGTAATCCAGGGTGTTGGTATCCAGGAAGATGGCGTGGTCCGCCATCCCCATGGCGCTGGCAAACTGATCCATGATGCCGCACTTCATGCCGATGTACTGATTTTCCGCCTGCTGGCCGATGAGGGCCAGCTGGACCATGGGCAGCTTGGAGAAGCCGAAGAGTTCCCGGGCGGCCAGGGCGGTCACCACCTCCAGGGAAGCCGAGGAGGACAGCCCCGATCCGGCGGGAATATCGCCATAGACCAGGAAATCAGCCCCCGAGGGGATGGGATAGCCCTGTTCCCCGAAGGTCCACAGGACGCCCTTGGGGTAATTGGTCCAGCCCGCCCCGTCGCTGGGCGTCAAATCGTCCAGGCTGGAGCGGACCACGCCGGCTTCCTCAAAATTGAGGGAATGGAAATTCAGCTGCCGGTCCTGCCGCCTCCTCGCCACGCAGTAGGTGCCGATGCTCAGGGCGCAGGGGAAGACGTGGCCGCCGTTGTAATCCGTGTGCTCCCCGATCAGGTTCACCCGCCCCGGGGCGAAGAAGACGCGGATGTCCCCGCCTTCCCCGTAAATTTTTTCAAAGCATTCCTTTAATTCCTGAATCGATGGCTTCATCATGACCTCCTGTTCCTCACTTCCCGTATCCGTCGGGATGGGTGCTGTGCCACTGCCAGGCCGTGGCGATGATTTCTTCCAGACTGTCGTGCTCCGGCTTCCAGCCCAGGACCGCCCGGGCCTTGTCGCTGGTGGCGATGAGCACCGCCGGGTCCCCGGCCCGCCGGGGTTCGATCACCGCCTGGATGGGGTGCCCCGTGACCTGCCGCGCTGTTTCCACCACGTCCTTCACCGAAAAACCCGTGCCGTTGCCCAGGTTGAAGATGTCGCTGGCACCGCCGTCCATCAGGTAGGAAAGCGCTTTGATGTGGGCCTGGGCCAGGTCCGTCACGTGGATGTAATCCCGCAGGCAGGTGCCATCGGGGGTGGGGTAATCCCCGCCGAAGATGGCGATGTGGTCCCGCTTACCCTGGGCCACCTGTAAAATGATGGGGATCAGGTGGGTTTCCGGGCTGTGATCCTCGCCGATGGTGCCGTCCACGTGGGCCCCGCAGGCGTTGAAGTACCGCAGGGAGACGAAGCGCAGGCCGTGGGCCAGGCCCGTCCACTTGAACATCTTTTCCATGGCCAGCTTGGTTTCACCGTAGGGGTTGGTGGGGCAGGTCCGGTCATCCTCCCGGATGGGCACCCGCTCCGGCTCGCCGTAGGTGGCCGCCGTGGAGGAGAAGACCACCTTGTCGATGTGGTGGGCCACCAAAGCCTCCAGCAGGGTTTCCGTGCCGCACAGATTGTTTTCGTAGTACTTCAGCGGTTTGACCATGCTTTCTCCCACCAGGGAATTGGCCGCGAAGTGGATGACCGCGTCGATGCCCGTTTCCTCGTAAAGCACGTCGTTCAAAAATCCCGCATCCCGCAGGTCCCCCTGATAAAACCGGGCCTGGGGATGGACGGCGTCAAGGTGGCCGGTCTGCAGGTTGTCGATGATCACCACCTCATGGCCGCCGTCGATGAGTTCCCTCACTGTATGGGAGCCGATGTACCCGGCTCCCCCTAAAACCAAACATTTCATTCCAACACCAGTCCTTTCATTTCCATCTGCTTACCGGATCGCGTCCGTGGTATCCTTGTCGAAGAAGTGGGCCTTTTCCATATCCAGGGCGAAGCGTACGCTGTCGCCGGTGCGGGCCTTGGTGCGGGAATCCACCCGGGCCGTCATCTGGGAACCCGCAAAATCGAAGTACAGGTACACTTCAGCGCCCAGGAGCTCGTACACCCGGATCGTCGCGTCCAGGGTGGCGTCCTGCACGGTTTCCACAAACATCTGGGAATCGTGGATATCCTCGGGACGGATGCCCATGACCACGGTCTTGCCCAGGTAGCCGCGGTCCAGCAGCACCTTGCCCTTGGGTTCGGACAGGGCGAAGGACTGGCCCTGGGTGGTTTTGAGGATCACCCGGCCGCCGTCCTTCGTGACCGCCACATCCATGAAGTTCATCTGAGGGGAGCCGATGAACCCGGCAACAAACTGGTTGATGGGATCGGCGTACAGGGTTTCCGGCGTATCCACCTGCTGGACCACGCCGTCCTTCATGACGACGATGCGGGTCCCCAGGGTCATGGCTTCGGTCTGGTCGTGGGTGACGTAGATCATGGTGGCCTTCAGATCCCGGTGGAGGCGGGCGATTTCCGTACGCATCTGCACCCGGAGCTTGGCGTCCAGGTTGGACAGGGGTTCATCCATGAGGAAGACCTTGGGGTTGCGGACGATGGCCCGGCCCATGGCCACACGCTGGCGCTGGCCGCCGGAGAGCTGCTTGGGCTTGCGGTCCAGGAGCTTGTCCAGATCCAGGATCCGGGCGGCTTCCCGCACCCGCTTGTCGATGGTGTCCTTGTCCACCTTCTTCATCTTCATGCTGAAGGCCATGTTGTCGTACACCGTCATGTGGGGGTACAGGGCGTAATTCTGGAAGACCATGGCGATGTTGCGGTCCTTGGCTTCCACGTCGTTCATGACCTGGCCGTCGATGGTCAGCTCACCGCTGCTGATGTCCTCCAGCCCGGCGATCATGCGCAGGGTGGTGGATTTCCCACAGCCCGACGGTCCGACGAAGATGATGAATTCCTGGTCCTTGATGTCCAGATTGAAATCCTGAACGGCGTGGAAGCCGTTATCGTACACCTTATTGATATTTTTGAGCGTGATATCCGCCATGACTTATTCCTCCGCTTCCGGTTCTGAATCCACAATGAAGGCCGCAATCTTCTTTACTTCCTCTTCCACCGGGGTGCCCCCTTCGTGGAACTGGACCTCCAGGGGCTTGGACAGATCCAGGCTGAAGATGCCCATGATCGACTTGCCATCCACCACGTAGCGGCCGGAAATCAGATCCACATCGCCGTCGTAATTGATGACGGTATTCACAAAAGCTTTCACCTTATCCACAGAGTTCAGGTTGATGATGATTTTTTCCATTTTATTTTCTGCTCCCTTTATTTCTTTATCTTCTGACGACGGCCCAGGACCAGGCGTTGTATTCGCCGGGGATGAGGGGCATGGGGATGCCGGTTTCCATCAGGGCCGCTCCGCTTATCTTCTTATAGGCCTTGGCGCCGGGGGCGCTGCCTTCCACCGGGGTGAGGTCGTACCGGGCGTCGGGGACCAGCCCCTTGCAGGGCACGTAGGTCACCGGTCCGTTGCAGTGGGTGTCCAGGGACACCGCGCTGAGCAGGGCCTCGCTGCCGTCCGCCGCCGCGAAATTCCAGGCCGCCATCTCCGTGTCCCTTCCGGGCTCGTGGAGGCGGTAATACCGGCCGTCGGCAATCAGATGCCAGTATCGCTTGTAGGTGGCGATCTGGTTCTTGACCGCTTCCTTTTCCTCTTCGGTGATCAGGCTCAGATCCAGCTCGTAGCCGAAGGTGCCGGCCATGGCCACCGTGGCCCGGGTGCCGATGGGGGTGGTCCGCCCGGTCTGGTGATTCGGTACCGCCGATACGTGGGCGCCCATGGTCTGGATGGGATACCCGAAGGAGGTGCCGTGCTGGATGCGGATGCGCTCGATGGCGTCGGTGTTGTCCGAGCACCAGATCTGGGGGGTGTAGTACAGCATCCCCGCGTCAAAGCGTCCGCCTCCGCCGCTGCAGCCCTCGATGAGCATGTCCGGGTACCGGGTGATCAGCCGTTCCAGGAAATCGTAGACCCCCAGGACGTAGCGGTGCATGGTCTTGCCGTAATGCTGGCGGGCCTGCCCGTTGGAGTACACGTCGGTGATACTCCGGTTCATGTCCATCTTGATGTACTTTATATTCGCCTGGTCGATGACGGCGGCAATCTGATTGAAGACGCCGTCCACCACCTCCGGCCGGGAGAAATCCAGCACCAGCTGGCTGCGGCCCCGCACCGGTTTTCGCCCCGGCACGGTGAAGGCCCAGTCTGGATGGGCGCGGTACAAATCGCTGTCCTCGCTCACCATTTCCGGCTCGATCCACAGCCCGAAGGCCATGCCCAGGTCATTGACCCGGTCCACCACATCCTTCAGGGGGCCGCCGAGCTTGGCCTCGTTGACCTTCCAGTCTCCCAGGCTGGCGCAGTCATTGTCGCGCCTGCCGAACCAGCCGTCGTCCAGGACCAGCATCTCCACACCCAGCTCCGCCGCCTGACGGGCGATGTCCACGATCTTATCCCCGGTGAAGTCAAAGTAGGTGGCTTCCCAGTTGTTGATGAGGATGGGTCTTCGGATGTCCCGGTATTTTCCCCGGCACACGTGGCGCCGGATCAGCCGGTGGTAGATCTGGGACAGGGCCGTCAGGCCCTCTGCCGTGTAGGCCATGGCCGCCTCCGGGGTGGCCAGGCTCTCTCCCGGCGCCAGGGGATAATCAAAGCCCCATTCCCGAAGGCCCAGGGTCAGCCTCGTCTGGCTGAACTGGTCCACCGCGGCCTCACCGCTGAAATTGCCGCTGTACAGGAGGGAGATTCCCCAGCATGCCCCGGCGTCTTCCGTGGCGCTGTGATCTGCCAGGATGACGAAGGGGTTCTGCTGGTGGCTGGAGGTCCCCCGCCTGCTTCCCTGGGTCAGGCTGCCCGGACCCAGCTTTACCCGCTGGGGCATGCGTTCCATGCCGTGGCGTCCGGTAAAGTGGATCAGGTCATAACCCCCGCACAGGAAGTCCAGATTCACGCTGGCCGCCTTGTCCAGGATGATCTCCCGGCTGCCGGTGTTCTTGATCACCGCGCAGCGGGTGATCACGTCCAGCTCCGGGAGGACGCCGTACTTCAGGGTGACCTCCACCCCGGCAACCGGGTCCGCCAGCACCACCTCCAGGGTGCGGGCCGCCGTTTGGTCAGCGTACACCGCCGGCAGGCCGGGGATGGCGTACTTGCCGTCCAGCCACCGGTGGGTCTTATAGCGCAGGTCGCAGCCCGGGGTGCCGTCGGCTCCCCGAACGGCCAGAGACGGACTCCGGAAATCTCCCGCGCCGCAGCTGGGGTATTCCTGGGGCAGGGCGTCCAGAGAAAAGGTCCGGTCATCCACATCTCCGGGATTGCCGGAAAAACCGCGGTCGTAATAGGTCAGCAGGTAGTCCATGTCGCAGTTCACCTTGCTGCCGTAGTAAAGGTGAAGGAGGAAGCCCTGCTCCGTCACCCCCATCTGGTAAGTCGTATGCTTGGTATCAAGCGGGATAATCTTCATTGTTCGTCCTCGTCGTTCTATATTGGTAGTCAAAATTTGTGTCGTCTCAAATGATTGGGTCCGGATGCCGTGATATCTTTTACTTGCCGCCGGTCATGGCGATGCCTTCGATGAACTGCTTCTGGAAGACCAGGTACAGGATGACCATGGGCAGCATGGAGAGCAGGGAGCCCGCCATGAGCACCGGATAATTGGTAGTGAACTGGCCGTTGAGGGTCGACAGTCCCGAAGACAGGGTCATCATGTTCAGGTCCGTGTTGGCGATAAGGGGCCACATCAGATCGGTGTAGGCAAACACTGCCGTGAAGATGCTGATGGCCGCCACCGGCCCTTTGGTCAGGGGGAAGAGCACCCGGGTGAAGACCTGCCAGGTATTGCAGCCATCCAGGTACGCCGCCTCGATGATTTCATCGGGGATGCCCAGATAAGCCTGGCGCAGGAAGAAGGTGCCGAAGGCACTGACCAGTCCCGGGAACACCAGGGCGAAGATCGTGTTGGTCATGCCCATGGCCGCCAGCATCTTGTATTGGGGGATGATGAAGATCTGGCTGGGCAGCATCATCTGGATCAGCACCAAGGAGAACAGGATGTTCTTGCCCTTGAATTCCAGCTTGGCGAAGGCGAAGCCCGCCATGGAGGAGAAGGCCACCGCACAGAGCACCCGGAAGATGATGAGCAGCGCCGTGTTCCAGTACAGCCGGGGGAAGGGCAGGCTCGTCAGGGCCTCGGTGAAGGAGGCAAAGCTTGCCGCCACCGGGAAGAAGGTTGGCGGAATCATCATGGCCTCCGCATTGGTCTTGAGGCTCGTCAGGATCATCCAGACGAAGGGGAAGACCATCAGGATGCCTCCCAGGATCAGGAAGACGTAAATCAGGGTCATGGACCGGGTGCGCGCGGCCCCGGCGGATTTCATTTTTTGGTTGCGATCGATCGTCGCTTCGTTATTTTTCATTGGTTGCGCCTCCTACACATCGTAATTGACCCATTTTTTCTGTCCCCAGAACTGCAGGGCCGTCACCGCGCCGATCAGGAACACCGTCCAAATGACGATGGCCGATCCGTAGCCCTTGTTGCCGATGACGAAGGATTCCCGGTAGAACAGGTACATCAGGGACTGGGTGTTGAGCAGGGCCGGGTTGGACTCGCTGATCATCATGTAGAGAAGATCGTAAACCTTCAGGGAGGCCATGAGCCGCATGATGATCACCACGAACAGGGTGGGGGAGGTCATGGGCAGGGTGATGTGGAAGAACTGCTGCAGCTTGGACGCCCCGTCCAGGCTGGCCGCCTCGTACAGGCTCTTGGGCACGTTCTGGAGGCCGGAGAGCAGCAGCACCGCGTCGTAGCCGATGGCGCTCCAGATGGCCACGATGGCACAGGACACGATGGCCAGGTTGGGGTTGGTCAGCCAGTCGATGTGGGCGTGGAACACCACGTTGATGATGCCGTAATTGGCGTTGAACAGCCATTTCCACACCATGGCCACTGCCGCCGGGGCCACAACCATGGGCAGGAAGTAGATGGCCCGGAAGGTCATCTTGGCCTTGATCCTGGAATTGAGCATGATGGCCACCAGCAGCGCCAGGAAGACGCCGACGGGTACGGTCAGAATACAGAAGTACACCGAGTTCCAGGTGGCCTGCCAGAATTCCATGCTGGAGAACATCCGGACGTAATTGTCCAGGCCGGTGAAGGTGGCCGCTCCAAACTTATGGGCCTTGGAGAAGCTCAGGATGATGGTTTCGATGAAGGGCCAGATGTTCAAGGCGCACAGGCCGATGATGGTCGGCGCGATGAAGGCGTAACCCCACGAAGCCCCCGAATTGATCTTACTTTTCTTTTTCATATTGTCTCCTATGGGTTCCTATTTTTCCGCGCTGGCCTGGTTGATGAGGGTCTGCATATGGGCCAGCCCCTGATCCAGCGTCTGCGCTCCGGAGTAAATCTGCAGCAGCTCGGCGTTGACCTCCGTCTTCCACGCCGGACGGGAGATGCTGTTGGGTCCCGGCACGCCGTAGGCCAGCATGTCGATGAACTTCTGGGCATCGAGCTGGTAGCCCTTGTTCTTGAAGACATTCACCCAGGTATCCTCCAGTCCCTTATAGGCCGGGATGGCCGCACCGGATTCACCCTGGATGCGCTGTCCTTCTTCCGATCCGAGGAATTTGAGGAAATCCATGGCCGCTTCCCTGTTCTTGCCCTTGGCCGCTGTGGCGTAGGTCAGGCCGTTGGTCACCGTGGCCCGTCCGTCGCCGCTCACCGGGTCCGGACACTTGGGCAGGACGGCCACGTCCCACTTGCCGTTCATTTCCGGATAGTTTTCACATTCGGCCAGCATGTTCCAGCTGCCTTCCAGGTACATGGCACCCTTGCCGGAGAAAAAGGAATCCCCAGGGGAGTTTTCCGCGAAGTAATTCTGATCCGGGCACCAGTCGTATTTCTGGAGGCCGGTGTAGAAGGCCATGGCCTTTTTGGTGGCCGGCTGGTCGAAGCCGCCCTTGGTCTTGTCCGGGCTCAGGATGTAGCCGCCGGCCTGGTACACGAAGTTCCAGTAGCCCAGCTGTTCATCTGCGTAGGCCATGTAGCCGTACTTGCCGGTCTTGTCGTAAATCTTCTGGGAAGCGCTGACGATATCGTCCCAGGTCCAGCTTTCATTGGGGTAGGCCACCCCAGCCTGGTCGAAGAGCTCCTTGTTGTACACCAAGCCGATGCTGTCCTTGTCCTTGGGGACGCCGTAGAGCTTGCCGTCGCTGCCTTTGGCATTGGACAGGGAAGCGTCGGAGAAGTGGCTGGTGTCCACAATGTCGCTGACATCGGCCAGGATGCCCGCGTCGGCGTATTCCAGGATTTCATTGGTGTGCATCCAGAAGATATCCGGCAGGGTGTTGCTGTTGACGTTGGCTTCCAGCTTGGTCCAGTATTCGCTCCAGTCCGTCACCTGCACCTCGATCTTCACGTTGGGGTGTTTTTCCATGTACGCCTTGGCGATGGCTTCCATGCCGTCCTTCTGGCCCTTGTCCCAGATGGCGAAGGTCAGGTTGGTCTGCCCGTCGCTGCTTCCGCTGGAAGACCCGCTCCCGCTCTGGGAGCAGCCCGCAAACATCAGAATCGCTGCCACCACCACGGCCAGGATGCCAAGGTATTTCATCTTCTTTTTCATTCATACCCTCCTTCAAGTACAAACACTTTTTTCACATAATGCCGCCGATATCTCAATTTGTAATCTATCTTCCATCCGCTTACAATCAGAAAACCGCCTCCTCATTTCAAGCCAACTCCGCCGCTTTTTACCCAATTCCTTTATATTCTGTCAATTAACTGGGTTTCATCGCTTTGCTTATTTTTGTCTATGGCTTAATTTTAGCACGATTTCCGATTTATAGAATATTTAAGACAATCCAAGAATATACCATTATGTCATTTTTATCTTTTTACTTGCATCCAGGATACATTATGGTATAAACTAAAGGCATCAGAGGAATGAAACCGGACTTCATTCCCGGTCAGGAGGCTCCCATGAGCGATTTTACCTTTTCCGTCTTTCCCGAACAGCATTTCGTCGACATGTGCCTGTACCAGTACGGCTACGAGCGCTGCGACCCCCTCCACTCCTACGGTCCCTTCGCCCGCAACCACTACCTGTTCCACTACGTCATCTCCGGCACCGGCACCCTGATGGCCATGGACGAGGCCGGCCAGACCAGGACCTACCAGATCCACAGCGGCCACGGCTTCCTGATCTTCCCCCAGCAGATCACCACCTACTCGGCGGACGAAACCCATCCCTGGGAGTACACCTGGGCGGAATTTGACGGCATGGCCGTCAAGGAGGCCATCATGCAGACGGGGCTGACCGCCGGCTCGCCCATCTACCGCTCCAGCGACCGGGAGCTCACGGCCCGGATGAAGGACACCCTGCTGACCCTGGCCCGGAGCAAGGACGCGTCCATCTACGGCCAGATCGGGCTGCTCTACACCTTCATGGATCTGCTGGCACGGTCCTCTGCCACCAGACGGGTCCCCAAGAGCGGCCACATGAGCGATTTCTACATCAAAGAGGCCTTTACCTTCGTGGAGCAGAATTTCCACAACCCCATCGGCGTGGAGGACATCGCCGACTTTTGCAGCCTGAGCCGGGGCTACCTGAACAAGGTCTTCAAGAAATACACGGGCATGAGCCCCCAGGAATTCCTGATCCACTACCGCATGTCCAAGGCCGCCCAGCTCCTGAAGCTTACCGAGCTGTCCGTGGGGAACATCGGCAAGGCCGTGGGCTACCCCAATCCCCTCCATTTCTCCCGGGCCTTCAAGACCAGCTACGGCCTGTCCCCAGCCAACTGGCGGAAGGAAAACGGCACGGTTTCCGATGCCGGCAGGGCGGAATGACGGGTGAACCGGGCCCGTAACCGGCCGCCGCTCCCAGGTCCATCATCCCCGGCCGCCGGTCTTCACCGGCTGGTCCGCCAGCACGGCCGGCGTCTGCTCCCGGATGAAGCTGCCGAAACGCCGGGCCGCCAGGGGAAGGGTCTCCCAGTTCTTCCAGGCCAGAGCCACCGTCCGCTCCAGCTCCTCCTCGATGGGGCGCACCGCCAGCCCCTCCTCAAAGCCCGCCACCACCAGGCGATAGAGAAGGGCCACCCCCAGGCCCTGGCGGACCATGGCCAGGATGGAGTAGTCGTCGTACACCTTGTAGACCACCCGGGGGGACAGCCCCTTTTTCTCAAAGGCCGTCAGGGGCACGCTGTGGCTGCCTTCGTCCAGAAGGATGAAGGGCTCCCCGGCGATGTCCCCCAGGGACAAAGTCTTCTTTTCTGCCAGGGGATGGCCATCGGGGAGCACTGCCACCATCTCGTCCCGGTACAGGGGCTCGGCGCACAGGTCCTCAGCCGCCAGCAGGTTGATGAACCCCAGATCCACGCTGCCTTCCCGCACCCACTGGCCGATGCCCCGGTATTCCTCCTGGCGCAGGACGAAGTGGACCCCGGGGTACTGGACCTGGAAGGCCTGCATGAGCTGGGGCAGCAGATTCCGGCTGACGCTGGTAAAGGTGCCGATGCGGATCTCGCTGTTTTCCAGCCCCGCCATCTCCCGCCGCTTTTCCTCCAGGGCCGCCTCCGCCCCGTGGATGGCCCGGATATAGGGCAGGTAGCCCTCACCGTCCGCCGTCAGGGCCACGCCGTTCTTTCCCCGGGTGACCAGGGTGGTGCCCAGCTCCCGCTCCATGGCCCGGACGGTCTGGCTCACCGCGCTCTGGGAGTACCCCAGATTCTCTGCCGCCCGGGTAAAGCTGCCGCTTTCAATCACCTCGCAAAACACACCGTATCGTGAAATCATCACTCTGCCTCCTGCTTCTTTAATATACGCACTATCCATCAGTTTTCCTTATACTTTTATTATAAATATTCGTTTTACCTGTGGCAAGTTTGCCGTTAAAATAAAGGTAAGAAAAATAATTCTGAATAAACAGCGCCAGGGATGTCACATGAATGAAAGGTTACGTTCACACGGCATCCCTGGCGCCTTGGAGGAACCATGACGATCCAAAAAACTTCCGGCGGCGGGCAGACCGCCGCCAAGCACGGCCCCGCCTTCCGGGAGGGGATGCGGGACGGCACCCCCATCGCCCTGGGGTACCTGGCGGTGTCCTTCTCCCTGGGCATCGCCGCCCGGGGCGCCGGCCTCACCCCCTTCCAGGGCTTTCTGGCCAGCCTGCTCAACAACGCCTCCGCCGGGGAATACGCGGCCTTTACCTTAATTGCCGGCGGCGCGGCCTACTGGGAGGTGGCCCTGGTCACCCTCATCGCCAATGCCCGTTACCTGCTTATGGGCTGTGCCATGAGCCAGAAATTCTCCCCGGATACCCCCCTGCGCCACCGCCTGTTGGTGGGCTTCGACCTCACCGACGAGCTCTTCGGCATTGCCATATCCCGGCCGGGGTGGGCCGATCCGTGGTACAGCTACGGCGCCTTTTCGGTGGCCATGCCCGGCTGGGCCGTGGGGACGGCCTGCGGCATCATTGCCGGACAGGTCCTGCCCGCGGCGGCGGTCAGCGCCCTGAGCGTGGCACTCTACGGCATGTTCCTGGCCATCATCATCCCTCCGGCCAAAACAAACCGGGTGGTGGCCGTCCTGATCATCCTGAGCTTCGTCCTGAGCTACGGCGCCGCCCGGCTGTCGCTGATCACCGGCCTTTCCTCCGGGACCCGGACCATCCTGCTGACCCTGATCATCTCCGGCGGGGCGGCGGGCCTGTTCCCGGTGACGGACGACCCGGCTTCAGACCAGAAGGAGGCCTCCGAAAATGACATATAACCCTTATATTTACATCGCTGTGATGGCTGGTGTCAGCTTCGTTCTGCGGGTGACGCCCCTGACCCTGATCCGCAAACCCATCACCAACACCTTCCTGCGGTCCTTCCTCTACTACGTGCCCTACGTGACCCTGGCGGTGATGACCTTCCCCGCCATCATCGAGGCCACCCAGGTTCCTGCGGCGGGAGCCCTGGCCCTGGCGGCGGGCATCACCCTGGCCTGGCGGGGCGTCAGCCTCTTCGGGGTGTCTGCCTGCTGCTGCGCCGTGGTCTTCGTCGCGGAGTTCTTCCTGGTGGGCGGCGGCCTGTTCTGACCTGCCTGGTTTGACAACGGCGGGCCAGGGGATTATAATGCTATGGACATCCGGTAACGCCTGTCAAAACAAATAGTGAGGAAATGCATCATGTCAAAAAAGAAAAAAGACCCCAACAAGACCAACGTCATGCGGCTGCTGGATCAGGCGGGGATAGAATACGAGGCTCATTTTTACGACGTGGCCGACGGCGCCCTGGACGGGCTGTCCGTGGCCAGGAAGATGGATCAGGACCCGGATCAGGTTTATAAAACCCTGGTCTGCCGGGGACACTCCGGGGATTTCAAGGTCTTCGTGATCCCCGTGGGGGACGAGCTGGACCTGAAAAAGGCCGCCCGGGCCGCCGGTGAAAAGTCCGTGGCCATGATCCACCAGAAAGAGCTGCTGCCCAACACGGGCTACATCCACGGCGGCTGCTCCCCGGTGGGCATGAAGAAGCCCTACGCCACCACCATCGACGACACAGCGGCGGATCTGAGCCTGATCTACGTGTCCGCCGGCAAGGTCGGCGCCCAGGTGGGGGTGGATCCCCAGGTTCTGGCCCAATTTGTGGGGGCAGGATTCGCGCCGCTGACCAAGTAATCTGCGTCCGTATGCCGGACAGCTGCAGGTTTCCTTTTATCTCACGTCTCTGAATTTCTCCAGATACCGCCGCACAAACCACTTGGCTAAAGAATGGGGGAGCATGGCGTCAAGGACTTCCTCCACCGGCACCCAATGGGCCCGGTCCACCTCCCCGGGGTTGGGGCGCAGGTCCTCCGACGCCGCCGTGCAGGCGAAGTTCACCATGAGGGTGTTGCTCCCCTCGTAAAACCGGCTGGTGTTGAAGCGGATGGCCGTCAGGTCCAGACCCGTTTCTTCCCGGACCTCCCGGGCCACGGTGGTTTCCAGGTCCTCGCCCCGGGACACGTAGCCCGCCACCAGGATGCCGTTTTTACCGTACTGATCGATGATCAGTACTTTTTTTTCGTCCGGGGACCGGACGATCATGCTCACCGCCGTGTTGAACCCCGGATAGCGGTATTCCTCACACGTCGGGCACCAGGGCACCAGGCCGTCCTCCGGCTGTTCCTTCTCTGTCAGCAAAGTTCCGCATACAGGACAATAACTTTCCATCCATTTGCTCCTTTTTAATCTTAATTTATATTGACGTGACCTTTAAAGCTATTATAAAATGTAGGATAGGGTTAAGTATATCATATTTTATTACGGGGAGGGTAATATATGGAAGGGGAACATCCAATCATTGACACCAGGGATGATGGCAGGCCGTCATCCGAAAACAAAAACGATAATGCCACTGAAAAAAAGGAAACAGCGAATTCCGACGCTAAAAAAAGCGCAGCTTCCAAACAAGAGGAGCCGGTGAAAGCCTCGTCCAGGGACGACGGAAAAAACGGGACGAAGAAGGAGACGGCACCCAAGAGGGTGGACCCCGTCAAGGCTCCAGCCAAAAAACTCCACTACAAGGATCTGGAAAAGTGGCAGAAGACCCGGATCATCCGGGTGCTGGCCATCCTGTTCCTGGCGGGGGGGCTCTATCTGATCGCCACCTGTTCGACCCTGCTGAGCGACAAGGAGACGACCCAGAATGCCTGGGACCATTACATAAATCCCGATTCCGCCACGGAGGCCAAATACCTGGCTCAGGAAAAGCAGGCCGGATCGACAGCGGTCACCGTGGGCACCTACATTGAAAACCTCAAGGAAATCTCCATCAAAAACTGCTCCTTCGAGGTGGTCGGCCTGATCTGGTTCAAATGGAACGGCGACGACGCCCTGGATCCGGCGAACAATTTCCGCTTTTACAAGGGCACCATGAAGAGCATGGAAGTCATCAAGGAGGAAAACACCGGCGGGGCCCATTACCAGCTGGTGCGCTTTGACGTCAGCGTCACCCGCAATTTCTGGAACCGCCGCTTCCCCCTGGAAACCCACCAGCTCAATCTGTACGCGGAAAGCAATTATCCCATCACCCGGATGTACTTTGTGGGGGACAAGGACAGCAGCATCTACGACAATCTTTCCGTGGCGGGCTACGAGATCATCAACTACGGCACCACGGTGCGCACCCAGCAGTACACGTCCACCAACGGTGACCCGCAGCTGACCCAGCCCATCGCCACCTCGGAATACCTGACGGCGATGATGATCAACCGGTCCAGCTGGGGCACCTACCTCAAATGCTTCATCGCCCTGGTGGGGACCATCACCTGGGTCATGATCACCCTGTTCATCTGCACCTACCACCGGGTGGATCCTCTGTCCATGATCCCCGCAGCCCTCTTCGGCACGGTGACCAACCTCATGGTCGGCGCCAGCCTGCTGCCTGACGCCATGGAGATCGGCCTGCTGGAATTCGTCAATTTCTATGGCATCGCCACCATCCTGGCCGGGGCCATCGGGGTCATCAACATCAACCGGCTCCGCAACCACTACGAGGCCCGGGCCTTTGCCGGCTACTACGGATCCGTCTACTTCTTCACCCTGCTGTTCTTCGTGCTGGCAGGCAATATCCTGATGCCGGTGTGCGCCTATGTGTTTTAAGGGTGGACGCCGATGATGCGGGAACGGATCTTCGTCATCATCCAGAAGGGGATCGGTGACGACAAAGTCAGTAAATTTTACGATATCTTCATCATGATCACGGCGCTCCTGTCCATCACCCCCATGATGTTCAAGGGGCATTACGCCATCCTGGACACCATCGATATCGTGACGGTGTACATCCTCTTTGCGGATTACATCTTCCGGTGGATGACCTACGATTATGAGCTGAAGGCCAAGGCGGCCAAATCCATGGGGATTGCGGACAAGCACTCCCTGACCCAAGTGGTGACCACGGAGCCCGCGCACCGGAACATGCGGAAGGTCTGGATTCCCTTCGCCCTTTATCCGGTCACCCCCTTCGCGGTCATGGACCTGCTGTCCCTGCTGCCCTCCTTGGGGCTTCTGGGCCACGGCATGCGCATCCTGCGGCTCTTCCGGGTCTTCAAGGTGCTGCGCTACTCCAAGACCTACCAGTACATTGAGACGGTGTTTAAAAAGGAAAGCAAGACTCTGGGCTACGTGCTCATCATCGCCCTGGCTTACATCTTCCTGACGGCGCTGATCATGTTCAATTACGAGCCCCAGACCTTCGACTCCTTCTTCGAGGCGCTGTACTGGTCCACCTCGGCTCTGACCACCGTGGGCTACGGGGACATTTACCCGGTGAGCAACGTCGGCCGGTTCATCAGCATGGTCTCGTCCCTCTTCGGCATTGCCGTCATCGCCCTGCCTGCCGGCATCGTCACCGCCGGCTTTGTGGAAGCCTTCAACGAGGACCGAAAGGCCCAGGAAAAGGCGGCGAAAAAGCTCAAGAAGGCCAAGAAGCTCAAAAAGAAATCCCGGGCCAAAAACCTGGCCGTGGGCATTTTGGGCGTGCCGGAAGAAGAATTGGAAGCCAATCTGAAAAAGGCGGCTGCTTCCGGCGACCCGGACCTCCTTGGGGATGACGACCTGGATGAGGATGACGGGGAAGATGAAGAGGAGGAGGATGAAGATGACTGATAAGAAGCGCTACTTCATCATCATGGTCATCGGCGTCCTCATGAACGAGTGCCTCTACGGCATCTGCCGGCTGGTCCACGCCCCCTTCTGGCTGGACACCTCGGGCACGGGCTTTGCGGCGCTGATGCTGGAACCGGCGGCCGGGCTCATCGTCGGGCTCATCAACAATTTCTACCTGGCCATCACCACGGGCAACTCCAGCAATCTGCTGTACTTTGCTGTCAGCGCCATACCGGCCATCGTCATCGGCGTGGGCATGCGGAACGACGACGGCCAGGTGGTGTGGAAGCGGACGATCCCCGTCTTCATCATCCTGGTGGTCCTGGAGACGGCCATTTCGTCGCCCCTTTCCCTGTGGATGGACGGCGGCGTCCTGACCACCTGGTGGGAACAGCACGTCTACGGCCTGGCGATTGGATGGGGCTGGAGCCAAACGGCGGCTGTCTGGCTGGCCACCTTCCTCATCAAGATCCCGGATACGGTGGCCACCCTGGCCGTCATTTACGGCCTGTACCGGGTGCTTCCTGCCAAGCTCCACAACGACAGGGACGCCTGACCATCCCATTGGACGATGCCCCGGCTTTGTCGGATCATTGTCTGATTTTTTGCTCCTTGATTCTATTTACAAGGCCTCCTTTTCTCTGTATAATGGGTATATATATGCAGGAAGGGAGGTTTTTTTTTGTCCATCGCACAACCGTCTGTCACCATCATCCTGATTCTACTGATCGTAGTAACGGGTTCACTCTCTTATGCCGTTTGGGAAAAGACCCGGAAGAACCGCCTTCTCTCCAATCTTTCCTACACCGATCCGGTCACCGGATATCCCAATTACGAAAAGTTCAAGCTGGACACCCGGGATTTCATCTGTCCTGTCGACGGGGCCTACGCCCTGATTTATTCGGATGTCCACAACTTCAAATACATCAACGATCTCTACGGCCACCCCATGGGGGACTGGATCCTGAGGGAAACCAATGAGATCATCACCACCCATTTATTGCCCGGGGAATACGCCTGCCGGATGAACGCCGACCATTTCGTCCAGCTGAAGAAGTACAAGGACTGGGACGACCTGGAGACGCAGATGAACCACATCAACTGCCATCTGGCCGAGATCCTGTCCAGGGGGAATGTGCTCTACCGGCTGATCTTCCGCTCCGGCGTCTACCTGCTCCCCGCGGGGGGCCTTTCTCTGGACCCGGCCCTGGACTCGGCCATTTACGCCAAGAAGAACATCACCTCCAACGTGTATTCCTCCCGTCTGCTCTACGACGAAAAGATGCGGGCGGACAGCCAGAAGGAGCGGGAGCTGGAACAGGACCTGACCCATTCCATCCGGGACCGGGAGTTCGAGGTGTGGTATCAGAACAAGGTGGACATCGACACGGGTCGGATCGTCGGTGCCGAGGCCCTGGTCCGCTGGCGCCATCCCCGGAAGGGCCTCCTGTCCCCGGGGCTGTTCGTGCCCTTCTGTGAAAAGAGCGGCTTCGTCGTCCAGCTGGACTACTTCGTCTTCGAGGAGGTCTGCTCCCAACTCCGGGAGCTGGCGGACGCGGGCATTCCCACCGTCCCTGTCTCCTCCAACTTCTCCCGGGTCCACTTCGACGGCTGGGATGTGACCGAGCGCTGCACCGCCATCACGGAAAAGTACCATATCCCCCACGACTGGCTGGAAATCGAGATTACGGAGGAGGGCACCATCGGGGACATCCACTCCATCAGTGAAAAGCTGGGCAGCCTCCACGACGCCGGCTTCTCCCTGGCCATCGACGATTTCGGCAGCGGCGTCTCACCGGTGCAGCTCCTCTACGATCTGCCGGTGGACGTCCTCAAGATGGACCGCTCCACCCTGGATCCCCACACCAACAGCCAGGTCCATTGGGAGGTGGTGGACAGCATCGTCCACATCGCCCTGGCCAACGACATCCACATCGTCTTTGAAGGGGTGGAGACCGACGAACAGCTCCAGATGGTCCGGGATTTCGGGGGACGCTGCGTCCAGGGGTATTATTACTCCAAACCCGCGCCCTTCTCGTCCTTCAAGGCCCAGCTGGAAGCCCAGGCCAAAGAAAAACATTAAAAAACAGCGGATGCCCCGCACCCGCCGATAAAGGAGAACCCCTATGGATCATACACACAGTGACGCTTATTACAGCACCATGGACGCCATCATCGCGACCATCAACCGCAAGCTCCCGGCCTCGGCCATCAACAGCGACACCCTGGAGCGCCTGCTGGACGACGTGCTCCTCCACTTCAAATACGAGGAGATGCAGCGGGACCAGTCCCACAATCAATAAGGACCCGTTAAATCCGATTGACGGCTTCCCGGATTTTGGGACCGACCCCCAGGGCCAGGATCATCTTGGCCACGTCGAAGAGGATGTAGGGGACCACGCCCACCAGGAGGGCCTGGACGAAGCCCAGATGGGCCACCACCGCCAGCCAGGCGGAACCGAAGAGGTACACCACCAGGTTGCCCAGGACCATGCCGACGGCGCTTTGGAAGCGATTGGACGGATCCTTATCCACAAAGAGGGCCGACAGCCACGCCAGGCAGACGAAGCCGATGAGGTAACCCCCCGTGGGTCCCGCCAATTTGGCGAAGCCCCCGGCAAAGCCTGAGAACACCGGCAGGCCGATGGCCCCGATGAGCAGGTACAGCAGGACGGACAGGGAAGCGTCCCGCCGGTCCAGGGCGTACACCGCCAGATAAACCCCGAGCTGGGTCAGGCTGATGGGCACCGGGCTCACCGGAATGGGGATGGATAAGGGCCCCAGTATGCAGAGGACCGCTGTCACCAGGGCCACCCGGACCATCTTCGCCGTATGCGTGCGTTCTTTCATTTCTGTCATTTTATACTCCAATCTGTCATGTTATTCCTTTTATCATACCACAAAACCCCATCCCGGCCACAGGAATTCCAAAGTGGCCGGGGTTTTTTTACCATTCCCCCGGGGTCAGCTCCATGATGGCGTTGTACAGGATGGTCAGATGGCACTTGGGAAAGTTCACGTCCACATGGTGGTGGCCGGCAAACCACTGGTGCCACTGGGCCTGGTCGAAGATCTTCTGCAGGTACTTTTCCACCGTCCGGATATGGGGCAGGGAATCGTCGAAGGGATTTTCAAAGGCCTGGCACTTCAAATTGTAGGGGATGGTATGGGTGATGATGTAATCCACCTCGTTGTGGTGCTTCTTCAGATTGGCCCGGGCCTGCCAGACCATCCGCCTCGTGGGAATCTCCTGGGGCCACCAGCTCACATGAGCCTTGCGGTAGGGGTAGTCGTGACTGGCGGCGCCGCCCATGGCCAGCAGGGTGAAAGGCCGCGCGGTGGTCTCCACGGTGTAGTAGGCGCCGTTGACCAGGTACCAGGGGCCGTTTTCCCCCAAGGCCCAGGCCTTGTCCCCCCACCAGTCCACCAGGGGCAGCTCGCCGTAAATGCGGTCGTAATTCTCGTGGTTGCCCAGGCAGGCCGCCACGGCCAGACCGTATTCCTCGTACAGGGCGTGGTAGTAGTTTTTTATCTTCCGCTCCCAGTCATTTTCCGCTTTTTCAAAGATCAATCCGAAATCCCCGCAGACCAGCAGGAGCTTGTCCTCGGGGTCCGCTTTCAGTTCACCGCCCAATTGTTCTTTCAACGTGTCAATCTTGGCGATGTCGTAATCGCCGTGGATGTCACCGGTTATAAAGACGCGGCTGTACGCCATATTTTCACATCCCTTCGCTGCAGATTCATTTGTGTGCCCGTGGGCCGTAGTCCCTTTGCGGATCCGGCCCTCTGATATTTTTAAAAATGTTATTTTCTATTATACCACGTTTTCATCCCTGACTGAAGGTCTTCCCCAAAGCTGACGCTTTTTTCACAAAAGGGTGGAAAAATCACAGGCCCATGGACTTTAGGCCGGGGAAAGCCTATAATGATACCAACAAACAGTGAATCGGAGGAAAACACATGAAACACGCAATTGGCATCGATGTGGGCGGGACCAACACCCGGGTCGCCCTGGTGGACGAGGACATGAACCTGCTGGAACGGATCCAGTTCCCCACACCGGCGGAGGATCCCGTGGCGGCCATCGGGAAGATTGCCGAGACCATCGACTCCCTGGAAGGGGAGGACCTCGCCGGCATCGGCATCTCCTGTCCCGGTCCCCTGGATCTGAAGAAGGGCCAGATCATCGTCACCCCCAACCTGGACCCCCGGTGGTTCGGCTACCCCCTGGTGGACGAGCTGTCCGCCCGCACGGGGCTGGCGGTGACCCTGGAAAATGACGCCAACCTGGCGACCCTGGCGGAAGCCGTGGTGGGCGAGGGCCGGGACAAGCGCTACGTCCAGTTCCTGACCATCTCCACAGGCCTGGGTTCGGGCTTCGTGGTGGACAAAAAAATCTACCAGGGCGCCCACGGCTTCGCCAATGAGGTGGCCAGCGCCTGCATGTGGCAGGGCGGCCCCCAGAGCGGGGTCCTGGCCCCCGGCGGCATCGAGGCCATTTCCAGCGGGACGGCCATCACCCACCGGGCCCGCCAGGCCGGCCTGACCGTGGCCCACGCCGGGGAGGTCAACGACCTGGCCCTGGAGGGTTCGCCGGCGGCCCAATCCATCATGGCCGACGCCAAGAACTACCTGGCCAACTTCATCGGCGTCATCTACGCCATCAACGACCCGGAAATCGTCATCCTGGGGGGCAGCGTGGCCCTGAAGATCCCGGGCTTTGCCGAGGAAGTGGAGGCCCTGGTCCGCGAAAAGGCCCTGCCCGCCGTGCGGCCCTACGTCCATGTGGTGCGCTCCACCCTCAACGAGGACAGCGGCCTCCTGGGCGCTGCTTACCTGGCCTTTTCCAACGGCTCCGCCCGTTGACCTGCCCGTCTGTGAAAAAAATCCCTGCTGGAAAGGAGATGCTCCTTCCAGCAGGGATTTTTTGGTGGTTTCTTTATTCAGCCGGGTGATCCGGCCGGCCCTGGCCGATAAACCGGATCAGGGTCGTCAGCAGCTCGTCCACGTCCACGGGCTTGGCGATGTGGCCATCCATGCCGGCATCCAGGCAGGCCTGGATGTCCTCGGGATAGGCATCGGCGGATACGGCGATGATGGGGACCTTCCGGGCATCTTCCCGTTCCAGGTCCCGGATGGCCCGGGCGGCGGTTTTGCCGTCCATGACGGGCATGCGCAGATCCAGGAGGATGGCATCGTAATGATCCGGCGGGCTGTCCTTGAAGGCCGACACCCCCAGCTTGCCGTTGCTGGCGCCGTCCACCTCCATGCCCTGGCGCTTGAGGATCGTCTTTAGGATTTCCAGATTGAGGCTGCTGTCCTCACAGATCAGCACCCGCCTGCCCTCCAGCACGCCGGTGTCCGGCGGCGCCTGGGCATCCTCCGTCAGGGCGTCCCGGGAAGCGCCGGACAGGTGCAGACGCACCGTGAAGGTCGTCCCCGACCCCTTGCCGCTTTCCACCGCGATGGTGCCCTCCATGGCGTCGACGATACTCTTGACGATGGACAGGCCCATGCCGCTGCCCGAGGCGTCCGCGTTGGAGGGATTTTCCTGGAAGAAGGGCTCGAACACGCGGTTCAGGCTTTCCGGCGCGATGCCGGCCCCCGTGTCGGAGATGGTGATGACGGTGTCCGGGGACTCCCCATCCGGCGGGTCGAGGTGGCAGCCCAGACGGACGGTGCCGCCCTCGGGGGTGAATTTCATGGCATTGGTCAGAAGGTTGAGCAGGATCTTCTGAAGGCTCAGGCGGTCGATCATCACGATGCGGTGGGTCTGGGTGACCTCTTCCACGAAATGGATCTTCCGTTCCCGGGCCGTCTCCCGGATGGGCTCGAGGATTTCCTCGATGACCCCGGTCACGTCGTTGGGGGCCAGGTTGAGGACGTATTTCCCGTTTTCGATGCGGGACATGATCAGCGTGTCGTTGACCAGACCCTGCAGCACCGAGCCTGAAGCCCGGATCTTATCCAGGTAATTTCTGACCTCCGCCGGATCGTCACTGGCCATGGCCAGATCCGTAAAGCCGACGATGCCGTTGAGGGGGGTGCGCATGTCGTGGCTGACCGCGCCGAAAAAGGCGTGGCGGGCCTTGTTGGCCTCCATGGCGGCGGTCAGCTCCGCCTGCTGGAGGGCCAGCTTCTTTTCCGTGTCCCGCCGGCGGATGATGATGATCAGCGCCGCCACGGAAACCGCCAGCAGCAGCCCGGCCACGATGGCCACGGTGGCCACCATTGAAACCGGCAGCCGGTCAAAGACGCTGGCCAGGTCCGCCGAATCCTCCAGGGTATCGCTGGCGATGAGCTGGTTGATGTACCCGCCGTCCACGGTGATGGTCTTGTTGAGGATGGACCTCAGGGTGTTGCCGTCGGTGCCATAGGGCAGGGCGGCCGAAATGTTCCAGGTGCTGCTGCCGAAGGAGGCGATGACGTAATCGCTGGACCGGTTGCGGTTCAGGAGCCAGGTCGCCGCCGGCTGGGTGCAGATCACCGCGTCCACCGCGCCGGATTTAAGGGCGTCAAAGCTGTTCTCGCTGTTCTTGTAGGTCTTGGTCTTGATGGACGAGCCCATGTCCTTCAGGGTTTGGGCCACCGAATCCGCGTTGCACTCCGGCACCGCGGCCGTTTCCACCTTGCCCGTCCCCGCCTGGGTGATCTGGACCATGTTCATGCTGAGATAGGAATTGGTGAGGATGATGCCGCGGCTGTTGGCGTCGTAGATATCATCCTCTGTCTTGCCCACCATGTCCACCTTTCCCGCCGCCAGGGCCTCGCAGGCCGCCGCCTTGGACGCGTAGGGGACGCAGGTAAAGGTCACCCCGATGACCTTGGACAGATGGTCGTAGTATTCCGGCAGGATCCCCTTGACCGAGCCGTCCAGGGCCTTGTTGCTGAAGGGGCCGTCATTTTCAAGGAGGGCCACCTTGATGCTGGAATGATTTTTGATGTATTCTTTTTCCCCCGAGGAGAAGGAAGGCTTGGTGTTCCTGGACGACGGAAAATATTTTTCAAACAGATTCTGGGCGTAGGTGGGGTTTTCCAGGGAAAGGATCCCCATGGCGCGGTCCAGCTGGGATTTGAGCTCCCCCTTGTCCTTGTTGAACATGAAGAATAGATCCAGGGACGGGAACTCCGCGATCTTCTGGGCCCCCTCGATGGTGGATCCGCCGGCGATGGCGTCCACCTCACCGGAGGCCAGCCCCGCGTTGCGGGCATCCAGGCTGTCGTACTCCACGATGTGGGGGGTCAGTCCGTTCTCGGCGCACCAGTTGGTGTAAAGCGTCACCACGTTGGAGCCCTTGAGGATGCCGCAGGTGAGGTCCTTCATCGTCGAGGTGTCCCCGGCGGCGAAGCGGTCATCGTCCGCCCGGGTCTGCACCGCGATGTGGGCCGTGCACATCTTCTGGCTGGAGACCAGGAACTTGCTCTCCCGCTCCGTGGTCTTGGAAAGGCCGCTCATGATGTCGATGTCGCCCTTTTCCATGGCCGCCGTGGCCGAATTGAGGCTGTCGAACTCGACGATCTGGATCTTCCAGTCGGCGTAACCGGCGATGGTGTAATAATACTCGATATCGTAGCCCTCGTATGCGCCGTCGTTATTCTTATGCATGAAATCGCCGTTGTAAAAATAACCCACGCGCACCGTGGTTTCGGACGAATTGTCTGCGGCCAGGACCCGATGGGAAAAAAAGGGACAGAAAAAAAGTCCGAGCCAAAAAAGCACAATCAGCGGCAGAACAGCCATTGCTTTTTTAGCTTGCGGACGGTAACTGAAAATATCGACTGAGAATCCAAGACGCACGACTGATTTCCTCCCCTTACAAGCACACGCCCCGATGGTTCCGGAATCGTATTCTTGTCCATGATATGGTTTAATTATACTCCAAACACCTAACATTGTCAGCATAATTATAAAGAAAGGAACAAGAATTCAACCTTCACTTAAACCGGATAAAGAATAGCAATCTAATCCCCATCGTAGCTGCCCGAGCGGTAGCCGTCCAGATCCAGGGTGACAAAACGGTACCCCAGTCCCTTGAGATGGCCGGTGATGGCCCTCCGGTTTTCCAGCACCACGGACAGGGCGGCCTCATCCACCTCGATCCGCGCCACGTCCCCGTGGACCCGGAGGCGGACGTTGTAAAAGCCGAAGGTCTTCAAATAATCCTCAGCGGCCTCCACCCGTTCCATGGCTTCCCGGGTCAGGTGGGTGCCGTAGGGGAAGCGGGTGGCCAGGCAGGGCGCCGCCGGCCGGTCCGCCACGGTGATGCCGTATTCCCCGGCCAGGGCCCGGACCTCCGCCTTGGTGAACCCCGCCTCCTTGAGGGGGCTGGCGATGCCCAGCTCCGCCAGGGCGCGGATTCCCGGCCGGTAGACCTTCAGGTCGTCGGCGTTGGTGCCGTCCATAACGACCGGGGCCCCCAGCTCCCGGGCCAGCTCCTTCAGCCGGGAAAACAGGTAGTGCTTGCAGCGGTAGCACCGGTCCTCGGGATTTTCCGTAATCCCCGCCGCGGCCAGCTCGTCGACCGCGATGACCCGGTGGATGGCCCCGGTTTCCCCGGCGACCTGGCGGGCCACCTCCAGATCCCCCACGGGGTGGAGGGCGGTGTGGACGGTGACGGCGTAAACCCGGGTCCCCTGTTTCCTGGCCGCTTCACAGGCCAGCTTGAGCACCAGGCTGCTGTCGGCCCCCCCGGAAAAGGCCACCACCACATCGTCCGAGGCGCTTTCGTCCATCCATTCTTCCAGTGCCCGGCGCCGGGCCGGGCTGATTGTCGATTCCTTCCTGTTTGCTTCCATATCGTCCTTCATCCTTTCTCTCCCCACTTATTTCGCCGCCGGTTCCCGGAAGGCCAGCCGGTTGATCTGGGTGGCCATGTACCCGGCGCCGTAGCCGTTGTCGATGTTGACCACGGCGATGCCGTTGGCGCAGGAGTTGATCATGGTGAGCAGGGAGGACAGGCCGCCGAAGTTGGCGCCGTACCCCACCGAGGTGGGCACCGCGATGACGGGCACCGACACCAGGCCGCCGATGACGCTGCCCAGGGCCCCTTCCATGCCCGCCACGGCCACCACGCAGTTGGCGTCCTGGATGATCTCCAGCCGGGACAGCAGGCGGTGGAGGCCGCTGACCCCCACGTCGTAAATCCGGTCCACGGCGCTGCCGAAATACTCGGCGGTCTGGGCCGCTTCCTCCGCCACGGGGATATCCGCCGTGCCGGCGGTGCACACCGCGATGCGCCCCCGATGGGCCTTGTCCTCCTTCTCAATCTTGACGATCCGGGAGATGGGGTCGTAGGCCGCCTTGGGGAAGTGTTCCTGGATCAACCGGGCCTGCTCCGCCGATGCCCGGGTCCCCAGGACCTCGCCATCCTCCTCGTACAGCCGGCCGAAGATCGACAGCAGATGGCTGTCCGCCTTGCCCGCGCAGAAGATGACCTCCGCGAAGCCGGAGCGCACCTTGCGGTGGGTATCCAGCTTGGCGTAGCCCATTTCCTCGAAGGGCTGCCGTCGGAGCTCGCCCTCGGCTTCCTCCACCGACACCGACCCGTTCTTAACCTGTTCCAATAATTCGTGGATTTCCATGATGCCATCCTCTTTTCTTTCTCTATTTTTCGCTTTTATTTTTCGCTCTTATATTTTCCGCTGTGATTCCTTTTGCTTCCATCCTGCCCATTTTATGGTACAATTTTAACAAGCAAATTTCCAACAATAATGGGAGGTACCGATTCTTATGAATATCGTGATTATCGACGGCCAGGGCGGCCGCATGGGCCAGAACATCGTCGAGCGGCTCATCGCCCGCCATTGCCCGGGGAATATCCAGGTGGTGGGCACCAACAGCGCCGCCACCTCCGCCATGCTGAGGGCCGGCGTCAAGCAGGGGGCCACCGGTGAGAATCCCGTCATCGTCGCCGCCGCCCGGGCGGACATCATCGTCGGGCCCATGGGCATCATCGCCGCCAACGCCCTCATGGGGGAAATCACCCCGGCCATGGCCATGGCCATTTCCGAAAGCGCGGCCCAGAAGGTCCTGATCCCCATGGACCGCTGCGGCATCCAGGTGGCCGGCGTGGCGGATCTGCCCATGCGGGATTACATCGAGCTGGCGGCGGACCGGGTGATGGCGCTGTGCCAATAGCTTTAGACGCCGGCTGCTGTCCGGCGGTTAAATGACATTCCAGGTCGACTCGACGCGAACAGCGAAGCTGTCCGCGGAGCGGAGACGGGAATGTCTTTAATCGCCGAACAGTGTAGATGCGATAATCCGCCTAAGCGAAAAAAGCCACGAAGGGCGCGTTTACGGCAACCTTCGTGGCTTTGGTTCGGTTTGGCTTCATGCCAATGATTGTTACTAAATATTTTACCCTATTCTTACTAATATTTCAAGTTTTTCACGGTGCCTGGGGCTCTTTTTTTAACGTCATTTAAAGAAATAGCCCTATAATAGTACTGTTAAATGCAACAGCTCAAACGATGGAGGAAAATAACACCCGATGATGCGCAAACTTCAATTAAAGGCCCACTGGATCGCCATGGCCGCACTGGCCATCCTGCTGGTCCCCATGACGATGATCGCCAAATACGACCAGCCCTCGGCGGACGATTATATTTACGGCATCGGCACCAACCACACCTGGCAGCAGACCCACTCCCTGCTCGCCGTGACCGGCAGCGCCTGGAACACGATGATTGAAAAATGGTGGCACTGGGACGGGGATTTCACGTCCACCTTCCTCGGAGCCTTCCAGCCCGAAGTCTTCGGCCTGTACGGCGTGATTCCCATCGTCATCATGGCCTTCCTCGTCCTGGCGACGGTGTGGCTGCTGTGGGAGCTGGTGGTGCGCCATCTGGACGGACGGCCTTCCCAGGCACTGCTTCTTTCCGCCGTCCTGCTCATCGCCGAAACCCAGTTCCTGCCTTCGGCGGTCCAGGCCTTTTACTGGTACGACGGCGCCATTTCCTACACCTTTATTTACAGCCTGTGCCTGATTTCCTACGCCCTGCTCCTGGCGACCTTCCGCCTGACGGGCCGGCGGCGGACAGCGGCGGCTGTGGCGGCGGCTGTTTTGGGGTTCCTGTGCGCCGGCGGCAATTTCATCTCAACCCTGCCGTCCCTGCTCATCCTGCTGATCCTGGCCGGAGCCCTATACTGGCAGCGGCGGCAGATCGACGGTCCCACCGTCGCCGTGTTCCTCGCCACCCTGGCCGGCCTGGTGTTGTCCACCGTGGCGCCGGGGAACTTCCTCCGGGCGTCCACCATGGTGGGGGGACCCAGCGGACCCATGGCCATGATGGCCGCCATCTTCAATTCCCTGAAGTACGGCGCCATCATCCTCTTCCAGCTCTGGACCGTGCCGGTGATCGTCGCCATCCTGCTGGCCGGGGGGGTCTTCGCCCTCGTGTTCTGGCGCGCCGGCCTGCGCCGCCTCCACCCGGTGACCCTGACCGTCTTGGCCTTCGGCCTGTACTGCTCCGGCTACGCGCCCCTGATTTACGCCCTGGGGGTCCGCTCCCTCAATTATGAGGCCCGGGTCCTGAATGTCCTGTACTTCAATTCGGTGCTCTTCGGCGCCGTCGTCTTCGGGGTGTGGGGCGTCACCCTCGGCCGATGGCTGGTCCGCCATCCCCAGTGGATGACCCCTGAACGGAAAACCGCCGGCCGGCGGCTGGCTCCGGCGGCGATTACCGCCGCCATCGTCCTGGCCGTGGCCTTCATCCCCGCCGCCCATCTGACCCCGACCAGCCTGTCCGCCGCCACTTCCCTGGCCGACGGCTCTGCCGAGGCCTACGGCCAGCAGTCCCTGAGCCGGGAGATGGCCTACGCCAACCCCAACATCCCCAACGTGCTGGTGAAACAGTACACCGTGCGGCCCAAGGTGCTGTACTACGACGACATCAAGGCCAGCCAGACCGACTGGCGCAACCAGGCCATCGCCCAGTATTTCGGCAAACGGTCGGTGCGCCTCGTGGGCATCAGCCAATAACAGGGGCTCCGCTGACAGAAATGCAAAAGCCAATGTCCGGGATCGTTCATCGATCCGGGCATTGGCTTTTTTCGTCCGTCAGTCTTTGATTGTGAAAAACAAATCCTCGTTTTCCGCGGCGGCCTCTTCAAAGGTGCCGATGAGGGCCCCGCCGTAATCCCCCAGGGCGGTCCGCGCCGCGCCGGCGTGGCCGAGGATGACCGTCACCGGATGGCGGGGCTCGGTGAGCAGGTCCCACAGGGCGTCCAGGTTGGCGCCGTAGTAATCGGGGAAGCCCATCTTTTTTTTGATGTGGGCGTGGGCCGCGTTCCGATCCGTCATCGCGCGGCCGTCCAGCCGGATGGTTTTCATGTTCTACATCTCCTTGAAGCTGCTGTAATGGTCGTTGGTGTAATAGACCAGGCCGTCGCTGCTGTAAATCAGGCGCTCGGCCCCCCGGTGCCCGCCGGTGTAATTGACGTCGCACTCGTAATACTTCCGCCCGCTTTTCACCGGAAGCTTCTTTTCACGGTTGGCAAAGCTGTCCCCGCCGATGCTCTTGCCCGGGGCCACCTTGTCCAGGTTCCCCGATTCACTGTCCCAGCCCAGCTTTTTGGCCTGGGCCTTGGTGATGAAATTGGAGGGCAGCTTGCTGTACTTGTGGATGTACGCCGCCACATCCTCCGGCGACGTGTAGGTGCCGTTTTTGTCGATGGTGCTGCTGCTGGACGAGGAGGCGGTCCCCGAGGCACTCCCTCCGCTGGAGGACGACCCCGAGGCGCTGCCGCACCCCGCCAGAATCAAAAGCAGGGTCAGGACCAGCGCGAGGACCAGCCACCGCCTTCCCACCCTGCGTGTCTTCAATTGTTCCATAATCCTTCCCAATGTCCTTTTATTTGATGTATTTTGCCACCCGCTGGGCGTACAGGGGATCACCGTAGGAGGTCCAGCCCAGCTTGGTCTTCATCTTGTCGCTGAAGATCTGGGCGTTCTCCTGGGAATAGCCGCCGTAATTTTCCAGTGCCCAGCCGATATAGCCGTTGCCGTAATTGTAGCCCTGGAGGGCCAGCATCAGCGCCTCGGTCTGATCCGGGGAAGTGCATTCCGCCGCTTCCAGACACTCGGCAAAGTATTTGACTCCCACCTGGATGGAGTAATCGGCGTCCTGGATGCCCCCCGGCACCTGGACGTACACCGTGTTGTGGGGCGACTCGCTGGCCTGCATGGGGTCGGTGCCCTTTCCCTTGGACTCCTGCATCATGATGGCCTGGATCACCGGCGTGAAGTCGGAGATGCCATACTCGTCGGCGTAGCCCTGGATGGTGGGCTTGTAATCCTCCACCTGCTTGCTCAGATTGCCGTTGTAAAGCCACCCGCTGTCCAGGGCGGTCATCAGGGCATCACAGCCTCCGGCCGCCATCACCACCGCGACGATCACGATGAGGAGGATGAGGGCCGGCCACCTGCGGAAGCCGCGCTTCTTATTTCTTTTTCTTTTCTTTTTTGCCAAATGCTATTTGCCCTTCTTTTCTCTCAGTATTGACTGCCATTGTACTTTAACATCCTTAAGACCAGCACAAAGGGCGGCCGTGATTGACAACCGGCAGGCCGCGTCACACCCTGATCCGCCGGGCGCCTCAGGTCCAGGACTTGATGTCCAGTACCGGGGTGCCGTCCATCATGTCCACCCCAGTGAACCGGAGGCGGCTGCCGTCGATGGCCGTCACGGTGATGACCGACACCCCGATGGGGTTGGGGCGGCTGGGCGCGTGGGTGGAGAACAGCCCCGTCATGGGACCGGTGCCCCGCAGGGCGACGGTCTGCTTGTATCCCACGCTCCGGTTGAAGACGAACAGAATCTGGTACTGTTTGCCCACAGCCATGTCCGCCATGGCCTCCAGATACTTTTCATCCACGATGAGCTCGCCTTCGGCCTCCGGCAGAACCTTTCCGTCCTTGGGGGTTTCCTCCCGGGTGTTAAAGGGCGTGCGGATGACGCCGATGGGGGTCATGGTCACCGGCTCCCGCCAGCTTTCTGAAATTTCCTTCATGGGTTCCTCCTTCCGGCCTCTATTGATGCTCCCTCATCCGGTGGGTGATGTGTTCCAGCCCTTCGTTGAACACATCCACCACGTGCTGATCGTCCAGGGAATAGTAGATGTTGCGCCCATCCCGGCGGTACTTGACCAGGCCGTTGAGCTTCAGAAGCTTGAGCTGGTGGGACAGGGAGGACTGGCTCATCCCCAGGGCCTCCGCCAGATCGTTGACGCACATCTCGTAGGACGAGAGGGCATAGAGGATCCGGACCCGGCTTTCGTCCCCGAAGACCTTGAAAAAAGACGCCAGCTCCTTGACGCATCCTTCCGGTATCATTTTGTTCCGGACATCTTCCACCATGGCTTCCGGCTTCAATTCTTCTTCGTTCACGTCCATACCTCTTTTTCTTTTTATTGATTCTATTATAACGGAAAAAAGGGATTGAAACAATGAAAAGCTGATTCAATCCCTTATTTCACCGGCTTCTACAGAAAACCCTTCCGCAGATCTTTACTCAAAAACACCCTTTTCCGCCAAGGCCGCGATGTCCGCCGCCGAATACCCCAGCTCCGCCAGCACTTCTTCAGTCTGGGCGCCCACAGGGGTTCCGGCTGTGTCGTAGGCAGCAGGACAGGCTGACAGCTTGATGGGGCAGGCCAGCTGACGCACCGAATCCCCCGGCGCGCCTTCCATGGGCACGTCCACCACCATGTGCCGGGCCTGGGCCGGGCTGTCCGGGGACAGGGCTTCGTCCAGATTAAGGACCGGCTCCACGCAAGCGTCGCTTTCCCGGAAGATGGCTGTCCACTCGGCCTGGGTTTTGGTTTTGAAGATAGCCCGGGCCTCCTCCTTTACAGCGGCCACATCCTCCGGCCACACGGTCTTTGGAATCCACTCCGGCCGGTCCAGGGCTTTGCAGAAAGCCGCCCAGAACTTGGGCTCCAGGGAACCCACGCTCATGTACCGCCCGTCGGCGGTTTCATAAAAATCATAGAGGCTGCCGCCGTTGAAGGTGGTGCCTTCCCGCTGGGGCGCGTCCCCGCCGGCCAGCAGGGCCGCCCCGGACATGGCGTTGAAGGGGATCAGGCCGTCGAACATGGCCACGTCCACAAACTGGCCCTGGCCCGTAAGCTCCCGGTGATGCACCGCCGCCAGGATGCCCACCACCGAATTCATGGACCCCACGGCCACGTCGGCGATCTGCATACCCGTGAGCACCGGTCCCGTTTCCTTCCGGCCGGAGTAGCCCATGAGGCCGCTCAGGGACAGGTAGTTGATGTCGTGGCCCGCCCGGTCCTTCAAGGGGCCGTCCTGGCCGTAGCCCGTCAGAGCGCAGTAAATCACCCGGGGATTGACGGCCTTCAGGGCCTCGTAGCCCAGGCCCAGCCGGTCCATGACCCCAGGGCGGAACTGCTCGATGACGATGTCGTATTCCTTGACCAGCTCCCTGACGATGTCTGCCCCTTCCGGGGTCTTCAGGTTCAGGCACAGGGACCGCTTACCCCGGCCCATCCAGGCCTGGTTGGCGGAAACCCCCGTGTCCCCCACGAAGGGCGGAGCATCCGTCACCAGGTCCGGCCGGCTCCCCGAGGCCACCTTGAGCACCTGGGCCCCCAGATCCGCCAGCATCAGCGTGGCGTAGGGACCGGGGAGCAGGGTGGTGAAGTCCAGTATTTTTAAATCGGATAAGGCTCCCATGTTCATCTCCTTCATAAATGTGTATTAGGCATTTGTTAATTGCCAACCCCCTTGATTTTGTGGGGTTTCCACCATTTTATATATAATTTTTCTCTCCACTTGTAGTAAAATTGAATCATCACAAACAATTGAATACTAGCAAATGGAGGAGAAAATTTATGTCTGTTCGTTGCCACCAGATCTCTTTAAAAGAAGCTTTTGCCCAATGCCAGGA
>Ga0183097_10593_pt1 | contig 57045 bp, 40 predicted proteins | sample BioMet8_FD_128883 | JGI IMG/M metagenome (GOLD analysis project Ga0183097, IMG submission 128883) | Microbial communities from bioreactor (seeded with sewage sludge) at Lawrence Berkeley National Lab, California, USA - Biofuel... | ecosystem: Engineered > Bioreactor > Anaerobic > Unclassified ... | reverse complement strand
TTGTTTTAAAGCTTCAAGTTCCATTTTTTACTCCAAGATATGATAAAGGAAAATGGAATGACTATTATATTTTTTATTCGGTTGAAAATACATTACTGCTTTTACTCATACAATTTGAAGAGGATACCTTATTTTCAATATTACTTCACCTTGTTACTTCACCTTGTTACTTCACCTTGGATAAAATTCTTTCAAACTGAGTAATTATTTTTTCCCTTTTGAAATCATCCAATCTATCTTTCTGTTTCTTGACAATAGTTGACCGCAATCTTTCATCCTCTATCAATAAATTTACCATTTCGGCAATTTCACAATAATTCTTTTTGTTAACCAGAATTCCCGTATTCTCAAGAGTGAAGGGGATAGCTGTAGATTTGTACGCTATAATTGGAACTTCAAAGTACATACTTTCCAGTACAGGAACACAGAAGCCTTCATGCTCACTCATACAGATAAAAACATCAGCTAGTTTATAGTAAGAAATCAGGTCGTTAAATTTGATCTTACCTAATAAATGAACATCTTTCAGATTTAAGTCCTGGATCAGCTTTTTCAAATAATCGGAATAAATTTCACAGCCTTCATAGCTGCCGGCCAGGAAAAGCCTTGACTTTGGGTTAATACGTTTATAATAATAAAATACTTTTATTATATCTTCCTGTCTTTTATGCGGGGTTACTCTCCCCACAAATAAGAGATTCACAAAATCATCATTATATTTCGACAGCAATTTTTCGTTTGGGCTTCTGTACTCATTAAAGTCCACTATTATAGGCAAAACATCTGTATTTTTAAATCCCATTTTTTGAAGTTCCAATCTGTTGAATTCGGAAACTCCAACAGCAAGGTCTATGTGGTCAACAAGTGACCTGAGTTCCTTTTTTCCATTTTCCAGTAAGTTTACAAGAGTCTCGTTGACTCCAATAAAATATTCAGGTGGGGTAATATTATGGTAAATCATTATCTTTTTGTCGGGAAGTTTTGCAACAAACTCCGAAATTTCGGAACCGATGGAAAAGTGAAAAATTAATATATTTTCTCTTGAAGAAACCTTCTGATATTCAGTATATTTTTTTGCGTTAATTTCGGGATGTATATTCTGAGCGTAGATTTCGGATTTGTATCCCCATTCATTCAGGACGCTTTTAATTTCCCGGACTTCATTGCCTATGGCATCTCCTGGAGAAATTGTTGGTAAGATCTGGTGAATCTCCATTTTCAAAGGCTCCCTAAAAATTCAATATATTTTTCTACAATTTTATCCCAGCTAAAATTTTCAATAACATAAGACATCCCGTTCTCAGCCATAATTTTTCTGGCTGCAGGGTGTTCTATGTAGAAATCGAGGCATCCTTCAAATTCATAGTAATCATTAAAATAAAGTCCACCATTACATTTGATACAGTGGTCTTTAGTTACGGCGCAATCCCCATGTACCAGTACCGGGGATTTACATAACCAGGACTCCATTATTACAATAGAAAAACTTTCATTCAAAGAGGGCTGACACAAAAAAGTAGCTGCTGCATATGCATCATACTTATCCTGAAGTGGTACAAAACCCAGATCGATAATGTCACTTCTATTTTCAGAGGGTATTTCTATTGTTCCACTACCAATAAGAACGAGCTTTAATTCATTCTTTCTATGCTTTTTATATCTGGCAAAAAAATCAATTAGAAGAGGGACATTTTTCCCGGCTTCTTTCCTTCCTGCGTAAAGAATGAAGTCAGTTTTCATGCCGTATTTCTCCCTGAATCGGTCTGGATTATACACAAAATCCATATCAATCCCCTCTCCTAAAACAGTCTGCCTGTTATTTAGATTATAAAGATGGTTAGCTAATATTTTTTCAGGAGATGCATGAAAAATAATGCCTTTGACATTTTCAAACATAGTCTTATAAATATTCAGGTAAGCATAGCTCTCATCATGAAGGCATGGAATTATAACTGATTTTTCAGGGTGTATACAAGATCCATAGTAAGTCGTACCGAACATATATGGAATAAATAAAAAGTAATCGTAATCTGCACCATGTTCAGCAATGTAAGAATAGAGGTTGGGGCTGTTAACCATTTCCCGCATAAACGTCTTCTCTTCTTCGGGAGATATCTCCAGACCGCGCATAAGTTTGTAGTTTATTTGATCAAAATGGGCAGTATCTCTTTTCCTTACTGAAAATCTGTGTATACTAACCCCATTTAAATTATAAATACCCTCTTCATAAAAATCAGTGCTCCAATCACTCAAGAATTCTTTGACGCAAGTAGTAAGTATTTCAACTTCAATACCGTGTTTTTGCAGGTTTTCAACTGTCCTTCTGCATTCACTTTCTGCTCCGCCAGGAATGTTCCCGTACCAAGGAGTTACAAACGCTAGTTTCATAGTAATTTATCCCCGGATCTCGCACAACATATAATTATGATAATAATTCAAACATTATTTAGTCCCTCATTTTTTCCCGATGACCGCGTAATCCTGCGCTCCGTATAAAGTGTTGTTTAACATATTGACGTTTTGATTATAAGTTTCAAACAGGACTTTCTCTCTGTCTTTTAGGTCACCAAAGTCCGGCAACTTCTTTAATCTCATGCTGTCCGGAACGGGAGAAATAAATTTCGTTTCAATTTCGCGGAAATTAACTGCACTTACTAAAAACTTGAGTGTTTCAGGATGTACTGGTTTTATATGAGTAAAATCAATGTAAAAATTGGTAAAAGAAAAGAATGACAGGGGATTCACAGTCTCTACTATTAAATAAAAACCATATTTAAGTTTCTTGTTGCAAAGGTTTAGCATTTTGATAAGATAATTAGGAGCCAGATGTTCAACTACCTGACTGATGAAAATTCCATCCAGGCTTTTGTCTTCCATACTTTGAAGGGTTTCAATTGCATCTTTTAACTCTACATTAAAACCTTTTGATTTGCAGAAACTGACCATATCTTCATCGATATCTATTCCCTTCGCAACGATATCGTTCTGCCTGGCCAGTTCCAGAAATTCCCCTCTTCCACAACCGATATCCAACACATTTTTACAATCCTTGAAGTAGTCTAAAAACACTTTTTGATGCTGTTGAATATGATCCCTTGAGCCTCTGAACTGTTCTTCAAATGCGTAATAATTTATTTCAGATTCATTGTCTTCAGATTCATTGTTTTCAGGTTTCTGTACCTTATGATTCTGCAAGTTTTTTTTTAAGCGGTTCTCAAGCACACTGTTAAGCCAGATTTTGTTATTCAGGTCCAAATCAATTGCAGAAATAACACTATTAACTTCAGATTTGATAGTTTGGGACGAATTTACTTTTAAATGTTCAAGTTCGGTTTTTAAATATCCGGCGTCTGTTTTCAAAGATTTAACATCAATTTTTAAACTTTTTGAATCGACATTTAGACGTTCAAAATCAGTGTTCAAATTTACTACATCAGTTTTTAAATCTTTAACCACATCTGCAACGCCAAAATTAAACTTTCTTTGTTTTTGGAAAACTGGATCAACATATCTCCGGACCTCTCCGTGGACCATTTTTCTTCCTTCTACAAGAAATTTTCCTGTTAATGGACGATGAGAACTTATTGTATAACTTTCATTGCAGATGTCACAATAATTTATAAATTCAAGATCTTCAGGAATATCTCTTTTTATAGGGGAAGCTGCAGAAAATGTTTCACTCATTATTTCCGGTTCATTTTCTGTATAAATACCCTCTTTTTTTCTCTTATCTATGTTCTCACGGATTTTTTCCATGATTTTTTCGATATCTGCCTCTTCATCTTTAATTTCCAGTGTATCCAATTTAGATTCCTCAATGAACTTAATTATTATATGGATCCATTTTTAGAGTATATGTTTATTGGATATGGCACGAAGTATGTTAATCCGAAGTTACGTTTATTTATCTAGGTCTTTTATTCCTTAAGACAGCATGTTCATTTTCGGCATCTGTTTCAACAGAAAAATTATTGATTTAATCAAAAATACTATAGTTCTTTACTGAATAATGCCTATAACTCTTTACCGGACTCTTCTTGAATTTTTATTTTTGGTTTCATATTGAAAACTCCGGAATAGATAATTGCACTATCATTAGGAATTACTTTTAAAACCTCTACATCGTGAGCCATAAGCAAATATTCTTCAAAAGCATCTTTTCCGTATCCCTTATTTGCCACACCAACAGAGAATGAATAGTCTCCTGCCGAGAGTGGAACAAAGAATTCCCAGATTAGTTCTGCAATCTGCCCTTTTTTCAGAGTAAAAGTTTTAATGCCACTACAATATGTATTTGTTTCAAATACTGATACACCCAGATTGTTTCTAACGTGAAGGCCAAAGTGAGGATCAGATAATTCTTTTAAGGCCTTAACTTGATATCTAACTTTAATTACCTGTTCACTCTCAACGTATAATATTTCCTCGTTTTTTGAGTTCAGAATTTTAAAGGAAATAAGTTCAACTTCCCCTGTTGAAGCATTCGGATTTTTTCGACCTGTACAATCTTTCGTATCATTTATGCCATATACTTTTACCTCTGCATCTCCCATGTGTGCTTTTTGCAAAATCATTCCATGATAATAATCAATTATATCTTTTGGGTCGCCGGAACTAATTATATGACCGTGATCTAATAATATTGCTGAATCACATATAGTTTTCACAGCGTTCATATCATGAGATACAAAAATTATGGATCCACCAGTGTTTTTAAATTCCAGAATCTTTCTCATGCATTTTTGCTGAAAATAAGCGTCTCCTACAGAGAGCGCTTCATCGACCAAAAAGCACTTTGGTTCTGCATGCATTGCTATTGAGAATGCAAGTCTCATAAGCATACCCGACGAATATGTTTTGATCGGGTCATAAATAAAATCCTCAAGCTCTGTGAAATCAATAATCTCGTCTTTTTTCTTTTCAATTTCGTTTTTATCCATTCCTAGAAATGTCCCATTCATGAATATATTTTCAATGCCTGTAAGTTCTTGATCAAAACCTGTTCCCAGTTCAAGTAAACCGGTTATTTTTCCGTCTACTTCTATCAAACCCTCGTCCGGAAGCATGACACCAGAAAGTACCTTTAATATCGTAGATTTCCCAGCTCCGTTTTGCCCTACTATCCCAAGGGTTTGTCCTTCCTTCACTTCAAAAGAAATATTTTCTAATGCGGTGATCTCTCGATGGTATTTTTTCCTTAAGATTTTCTCTTTTAATCTGTCAGTGGGTGTATGATATAACTTGAACTTTTTTGAGACACCTGATACTTTGATCATATTGAGTCACGACTCGTGATTTTAATTAGATGAAATCTCGAATATCTTTTTCTAGTTTTTTGAAGATAATCTCTGCAAAGAATAGAATTACAAGACTTAACAGGAGCAGATATAAAATAGGCTTTAAACTCGGAATTTCTTTGTATATAAATATAGTTTGATATAAGTGAATAAATGAAAACGCCGGATTATAATTCATGAGTTTTTTTACAAAATCTGGGAGTACATCATAAAGATATACGATTGGGGTAAACCAAAACCAGATCTTAAGTACAATTCCTACAATTTCTTTTAAGTCCCTTACGAAGACAACAAATACTCCAATAAAAAATCCAAGGGAATAAGCGAAGATCTGCTGGACAATATATATAAATGGAACGAGTAAAATTACACGGCTTACTCCATACCCACTGATTAGAAGTAAAAACAGGAATATTCCCATTGTCACAACATAAGTAATACTCTCCGAAACAGCAATATAGAGAGGAAATGAGGAAAGATCAACCTTAACTTTGGATATGATATATTTCTTGTCTAAAAAAACACTAGATGTCCTTGTGACAGTATTCGAAAAAGCGTTCCATGCAATTACACCAGAAGTAAGATAGAATCCATACGCGTAGACCGAAGACGAGCCCGGCAAACGCGATCCCATAAGATTAGCAAATATGACGGTAAATATAAAAATATCCACAAGTGGATAAATGAAGTTCCACAAAGCTCCTAAAGTAGACCCAGAGTATTTTTCAGTAATATCTCTTTTTGCTAATTCAAGAATTAAACCTATATTCAAATTAATATCTCCTGATTATTACTTCACCGGGACGGAAGAATATTATATTTTTTGAGAAACAATCTGATTACCGGAAGTCATTTATCACAAAAACAATTTTCGCAAGCAACATTTTTTTTCATGCTATTTTCAAAAATAGAGATGTCAAACATAGCTGCTCTTTTAAAACATTCATTTCCATAGCTTGATGGGTTTTTCGAGATATTCTTTACTGCCCTGATTATATCTTGAACATCCACTTCCACAAACACGCCTGTTTTCCCGTCGACTACCGTTTCCTTAAACCCACCTTCGTTTACAGCTACTACAGGTTTTCCACTTGCCATAGCTTCCACAGGCGTCATCCCGAAATCCTCATCCATGGCAGTGCAGATAAAACCTCTACAGCGGGAATAAAGGTCAAGTAATTCCGTCTCAGAAACTTCCCCAAGAACCTTCACGTTTTCAGGTAAGTTGTCAAGAATATTTTTTGCATAACTTTTTGCGTGATCTCCTTTGGAGTAACCCCCAACAATGACAAGCTTTTCTTCGGGCATTTTCTTGAATGCTTCAATTTGAATTTCCACTCGTTTTTCAGGATAGAGCCGGTTTACTGAAAGCCAGAAGTCTCCATATTCTTTACAGGTAAATTTTGAAGTTTCGACAGGGGGGTAGATAACTTCAGCATCCCTGTGGAAATATTTTTTGATTCTTGTGGAGGTATTTTTAGAGTTAGTTACGATTTTACATACATGGGAAAGGTAGTATTCCGAAATCGGCCTGTGAAGCCTGACCCATATCCGGAAGAAGATAGAAATCCAGAGGGGTTGCCTACTGATAAAGGTCTCGTAAAGGTCATAGAAAGCTCGTGTAGGAGTATGGCAGTAATACAGGTTGGGCTTATGTTTCTTTGCCGCGAAATATGCCCAGTTGCCTGAAAAAATGAAAAAATCGTATTCCTTTGAAAAATCGCAGGCTGCAAAATAAAATGATGCGGAAATCTGCTTCAAAGGAGGTATTTTTGGGGTTTTTCCCAGGCTGATTATTCGTATGTTGGAATACCCCATCTTTTTTACTGACTCCATATTCAAGTCAGTAGTGATAACATCGGCGTTGAAATATTTTGCGAGCATGAGAACAAGTTTCTCTCCACCGCCAATGGCTCCAAAATAATCATGAAATATAGCTATTTTCATCGATTTCTCACTTTTTTCAGGGGTTTAAACAAATGCAGATAAAAAGCTAATTTAATTATAAATGTCAACATCGAGCCCCCCAGGAGTGGGAAGAGTGTCGTGTCACGTTTTTATAATTTGAAGTTTCCTATCTATCCTTAAACTGCCAATCTAAAATTTATCTGTGGATCTGATTTACGATTAATAATACCAGATTTCCTGTAAGATTTCAACAATTCATTAAACTCAACGATTATAAATATATTGAAAATTGTATATCAACCGTAGGGACATATGATACTTTCCAGATGAGATGGTTCATTAGATATATATAATACTTCCCAGATGAAGTGGTTCATTAGATAGCGAGATGCTTTATTAGATAGCAAGATGCTTCATTAGATAATAAGAGGATTCCTCAATTATTTATAAAAATTAACCTTTACCTTACTTAAAACAGTTAACCTTTACCTTACTTAAAACAGTTAACCTTTACTTTACTTAAAACAGTTAACCTTTACCTTACTTAAAACAGTTAACCTTTACCTTACTTAAAACAGTTAACTTTGACCTTACTTAAAACAGTTGACTTTGATCTTACTTAAAACAGCTAACCTTCACTTTAAGTGTCACTTTAGTGTTATCTATCCGGCAACGAAATAAATTTAACTCTGAAAAAATTGAGGCATTTAAGTATCATTTTAGTGCTATTTACCTTCATTTACTCTCATTTAACACACTGTCTAAAAGAAATAACTCAATAATCGGGCTACAATTACAGTCTACGGTTATACCTTTTAAAAGTACTCACGATATCATTTAGATCGTAAAACAACCTTAAAGTTATTATATTAATTAACTACTATCAAAGATAAGATACTCAAAAGTGCAATGTATTCAAAAGTTAAAAACTAAAAGAGATGATTACTACGAACAAAGGCATGGGATGTCCGGTGGCAAAACGGCCCGCTCATAGATTAAAATTCGGTATTATTTCTTTGATTGCAGTTGTATTGGTTGCTTTTCTCATGCGCATGATCTCGTATTCCACGGTTACTGCAAATGGAAGCATAAATCTTATGGGATATGATAGTTTCTACCATATGCGGCGTATTTTATATACAACTTTCAATTTTCCCCATCCCCTTAATTTCGATTCTTACATTAATTATCCTGCGGGGTTTGAAGTCGGATGGCCGCCTTTTTTTGACTTTCTGGGTGCGCTGCTTGCAAAAGTCCTGGGAGTAGGCCACCCGGATTTGTATACCACCGAATTTGCAGGAGCCTTGCTGCCAGTGCTTCTGGGAGTCATGACAATAATTCCACTGTATATAGCAACTGCTGCAATATTTGACCGAAAAACCGCACTTCTTGGAGCCTTAGTTTTTGCAGTGATTCCAGCCCATGTCTATGTATCCCGGTTTGGAGCAGTTGACCATCACGTAGCAGAAACCCTCCTCTCAACCTCAGCTTATGCATGTTTTATACTTGCTTTAAAATGGGCAAGAGAAGGCTCCCTTTCACTTACATCTCTCAAAACGATCTTTTCTGAAAAGAAACTAATTAAATCGCTAGCTCTCGCAGGAGCATCCGGACTATTCTTTGCACTTCTGATTTATACATGGATAGGAGCCCTTGTCTTTGTAAGCTTTATTTTACTTTACGCATTCATACAGACCACAATCGACCTTAAGGCTGAGAAAAACTCCGACTATCTTCTTATATGCTCTACCGTATCCCTTCTTGCAACGTTTCTCTTTACCATTCCCCTGTCAGCAGGATCCTTGCGTCCAGGCCTGGAAATGAGTGCGATGTATCTTTCCTGGTTCCAGGTATTCTATGTGTTCAGCATGCTAGCCGGAACCTTAATTCTCTGGGGCTTCTCCCTGTATATCTCGAAAAAGGGTCTGGACTGGAAATACTATCCAGCCGCCTTAATACTTATCTCTGTAGCAGGTCTTCTGTTCCTAAGGGCACTTTCCGCCGAGTCATATGCTTTTGTAATTGAAGGAATGAGGTTCTTCCTCGGAAAAGGTGAATACATAAGCACGATTTCCGAAGCCCTGCCAATATTTTTAACTTCAGAGGGAAAACTTACTTTTTCGCAAATACTGGGAAGTCTCGGGCTTTGTTTCCTGACCACTCTAGGAGGATTTTTCCTGTTCGGCCTCGAGTGGATAGGAAAAAAATCAAAGCCTGAAGGAGCGTTTTTCCTTTTGTGGTCTGTCTTTTTCGCATATTTAATGCTCTCTCAGAGGCGTTTCTCATATCTGTTTGCAGTAAACGCCGCGATCCTTACGGCATATTTCCTCTGGGTTTTACTGGATTCCTTTGACTTTGAGACTGAAGTAAAAAAACTGACGAAATCTGTTCCGATTCACGGGAATAATGCAATGTTTACATCTAAGGCAGAAAAAGAAACAAAGTCAAAAAAGTCAGAAAAAGAAACAAAGTCAAAAACAAAATCAAAATCGAAAACTAATTCCTCAGGCTCAAAACAGAATTCTCAACCCGACTACTTCAAAATTGTCTCATCCCTGGTACTTATAGGGCTTGTATTTATACCCTGCATATGGGCAGGAGTTGCTTTTGCAAAAGATGACGGCTTGATTGATCCTGTATGGAAGGAATCTCTCACCTGGCTTGGCGCTTCTAGCCCTGAAACTTCTTACTACCTTGAGCCTTCCGGAACTCCCGAATATGGGGTTTTGAGCTGGTGGGACTACGGAAACTGGATCGTTTACCAGGCTAAAAGGCCTGCAGTTTCAAACAACTTCCAGACCGGTGTAGACGATTCTGCACATTTCTTCTTAACGAGCTCCGAGGAAGAAGCAAAGACAATTATGGAAAAGCTCAAAGTAAAGTATGTAATAACCGACAATCTGATGGCAGGCGGCAAATTTGGGTCTATTGTTAAGCTTGCAGGTGAGAACATAAGCAAGTATCTAAATGTTCAAACCGTCAACGGAAACGGCGGGCTTCAAACTATTGCAACTGCTAAAAAAGAATATACAGAAACCGAAGTATACAAACTTCATCAACTTGACGGGTCAAATCTCGGAAACCTGAGGCTTGTCCATGAAAATACTATCTCTGGGGAAGATAATGACACGACTAGTGACGTAAAGATATTCGAGTTTGTTCCCGGAGCCAGGCTTTCAGGTACTGCAGACCCAGGGCAAAACATTACTGCGACCCTTGAGCTAAGCTCAAACACAGGCCGAAAATTCACATATCAAAACGAAGTAATGTCAGATAAAAATGGTTCATTTGAAATAACCGTACCTTACTCGACCGAAAATAAGGCAGGTGGAGTCAATGCTCTGTCGACTTATTCCCTGAAAGCAGGAGGAAACGCTACAGTCTCTGAAATTCAGGTGACGGAAAAGGATGTCCTGGAAGGAAACAGGGTAGAGGTGAAAATCCCAGACTCGAAATGAGTACTTCCTGAACCGGATTTTTAAATGAAAACAGAAATTAAAACCTTTTAAAATACGAAAAGAGAAAAAGAACTCTTTTCATTCTCTTTTTCCTCTTCCTTTTATTATTTCTTGAATTATTATTTCTCAAATCGGTTTTAGTCAATATTTGGGAAGACAACTTCAGTAGTGGAGCTAACCGAACCTTGAAGGTTTCATTCTCCCGCGCTTTCGACTCCTACGGCGCTCAGGAACCTTTTCACTACGGCTTCATTAACCAGCCTGAGTAATGTCTGACGGTCTTTTGTAGCGCTGAAAACACCAAGAGGAATCTGGGCTCCTGCTGCGTTTGCATGTCCACCTGCATCTTCGCCGAAAGCCTGGCGCATAACTTCGCCGAGGTTAATTCTTATATCATTGCTTCGTCCGGAGATATATATGCGGTCTTCAGTGACCCCAAAAACCACGGTTGTAGAGATCCCTTCAAGGCTCAAAAGGTAATCTGCAGCTTGAGGAAGCGTATCCCTATCCCTTATGTTCCCGACATTCGAGAGAAGATAACTTCCCATTACCTGCCGGTTTCTTATGGCCTCCCCAAGCACCTCAAGGGTTTCAGTGGCCATAGAAGGCTGCTCAAGCTGATCCAGGATTCCGTGGTTCGAAAGGGGGTAAAGGTACGAAGCGGCTGAAAGATCAGCAGGGTCGGTCTTCCGCTTGAAATCCTGAGTGTCAGTTCGGATTCCATAGAGCAGGGCTGTTGCCAGCGTCTTGGATATATTGATATTGAGCTGCTGCAGGTACTTTGTCATTATAGTAGCCGTTGCTCCGAAGTTAGGCCGGATATCTATATATTCAGCTTTTATCTCGGTTTCTCCTGGGGGGTGATGATCAATTACAATACCCACGAACGAGTTTGGGGGGACCATGTTGTTAACTCCGGGAATGGAGCAGTCTATCAGGGCGATTTCGTCGAAGTCTTTGAGGCCGTCTTCTTCCATCTTACCGAGGTCGATTCCGAGCAGGTTTACAAAGGCTTTATTTTCCTGATGCCCGATTCTGCCATGATAGAGGATGTTTGCCTCAACCCCGATGCTTTTTGCAATCTCTTTCAGGGCAAGCCCACTCGAAATGGCATCCGGGTCAGGGTTATCGTGGATTACAATAGCAAGTTTTTTATCCCTTATTCCCTTCAGCCACCGTGCAAGCCTGTTACCTCTGTGAACCGATTCAGCTCTCTCAAGAGAACGGGAAAGGGAACTTGCGACAAGCTTGGAAGGCGTAAAGACATAATCTGCCCCAAGGTCTTCCATTTTTTCCTTATTGATAATATCTGAGGCCCGGGAAAAGAGCTGAACATCAGGGCTAACTGCCTTTTTGAAATTCTCAATGCCCTTTCTGTTAGCCTCGTTATTGGAAGTCAGGAAAAGTATAACAACAACATTTTTAAGATCAATCTTATCAACAAGCTCAGGGTCGGAAATATCGCCTACAATCGCTTCAAAGCCTTCCTCCCTGAGAGTCTCGACTTTAGCTTCGTCTTTATCTACAATAATTACGAGCTTATTGCTTTCCCTGAGCTCTTTTGCAAGCGCAAAACCAACACTTCCACTTCCCAGAACAAGGTATCTGGGTTTGACTCCACTTTTAAGATTGCTATCCGCATCTTTTGATAAGTTAAGCAAAAATAGTCCTCCCTGTTTTATATATGTCCAGACACATGTAAAGGAAAGCAAACATTTGATCAGAATCCTGCCTATTCACATTTTACTGCAGTTAGTTAACTGTAAGGCTAACTGTAGTTTTTTTGGACCGTTTTTCTTGCTGATTAGACACTCTTATGAAACTGCGTTTTATATATCGTACTCTTAAAGAAATAATATGCTTTTTATAGGAAACTCAAAAATTCCGATATATTATGTCATATTGGAATGGTATATTTGCCATATTGGAATGGTATATTATGTTATATTGGAATGTAACATATATACTTAATAACATCAAATAGGTTTTCCTCGGTGTAGAAATATAAGAAATAAATTCCCTCAATTGTTCTGGATATATATAACAATTTCTACTACAATCTATAAGCCAGAGAATTCATATGAGTCAGAGAATTCAAGCTTGCAGAAATGATTTGAAAACTTAAATGGGCAACAGGAGACCATATGAGATAGCCCGGCAGGTAATAGTTATGAAGTGCATTAATTCTTTGAGGATGAAAGCGATAGATCGAAATTGCGAATACCTTGGGCTTCTACCTATCCAGTTAATGGAAAATGCAGGGGCCGTTATTGCACAGCACATACGGGAAAAGCTTGAGAGTGGCAGGGTACTTTTTCTCGCAGGCCGGGGAAACAACGGAGGAGATGCTTTTGTCGCAGCCAGACATCTTGCAGGCTCTTCAGGATACACTGTAAAGGTAATGCTGCTTGGAAAATCCAGGGATATAAGAACGAAAGAAGCTCTCCATAACTTTTCCCTCCTGAAGTTCAGCCGTGTTGATGTGCTCGAAATAACGGACTCAAGCCAGTTTGAAGCTTCGACTTCAGAATCGTTTCAGGAAGCTGATCTGCTCGTAGACGCAGTATTCGGAACCGGGATAAAGGGAAAGCTCAGAGAGCCTGAATCAAAGGCCATCGACTTTATAAACCGGGAAGGGAAAGCCGGAAAAACCATAATCTCGGTTGACATTCCCTCAGGACTTGACCCTGATGGTGGAGATTTTGAAAAAGCTGTGCATGCAGGGCTTACTGTTACTTTTCACCATATGAAGACTGGGCTTTTGAGCGAGAAGGCAAAAGAATACACTGGCATAATAAAGGTTGCAGACATCGGAATCTGTGCCGACGCCGAACAGTATGTTGGTCCCGGAGACCTTATGATGCTGCACAGGCGAGAGTCTGGAGAACACAAGGGTGATTCCGGAAAAATCCTTGTTATAGGAGGAGGCCCGTATTCAGGAGCTCCGGCCCTTGCGTCCCTTTCAGCCCTTAAAGCTGGAGCAGACCTTGTAACCGTAGCAGTTCCAGAACCTGTAGCCGAAATAGTGGCATCATATTCTCCAAACCTGATCGTCCGAAAACTCTCTTCAAATGTTCTCTGCCCTGAAGATCTTTCAATCCTTATGGACCCTATAAATTCCCATGATGTGGTCGTGATGGGAATGGGACTCGGGAGAGCGGCAGAAACCCTGGAAGCTGTCCGAAAAATCCTGCCCTTTTGCAGGAAAGCAGTTCTTGATGCTGATGCCCTCTCAGCTCTCTCAGGCGCTATTTTTGAAAGCCTTGCAGGCAACTGCGAACTGATAGTAACCCCGCATGCCGGCGAATTTGCCCGCCTGAGAAATGTGGAAACCCCTGAGAACTTGGAATCCCGTATTAAAGCTGTCAGGGAGTTTTCGGAGGAAAAAGGAGTTGTAACACTTCTCAAAGGAAAAATCGATATTATCTCGGACGGAAAGCAGACCCTGCTGAACAGGACAGGAAACCCGGGCATGACTGTAGGAGGTACAGGAGATGTCCTTGCAGGTCTTACAGGGTCTCTTTTTTCCAGAAATCCCGCATTCCTCGCGGCAGCCTGTGCTGCGCATATCAACGGGGCAGCCGGGGATCTGGCTTTTGAGAAAGCAGGAAATGGGCTGCTTGCAACGGATGTTCTGGAGAAAATTCCTGAAATAATTAAAGCGGCTGAGATAGGGTAAAAAAGAAGATTGAGTAAAAGAGATAGAGTAAAGTCTAAGTGTAAAATACTGTAAATTTGCTAATGGGGAGGCAATTCGTATGGTACATGAAATTGAAAGGAAAATCGAGCTGAAAATCGAAAGAAACCGGATAAGAGTTACGATTTTTCACGGGGAAGATGAACAGGTCATAAAACTCAACCTTGAAGAAGCCAGAGGACTTAGGGAAGAGCTGGATAAAGTAATTGAAGATTATTCACAAAGAAAGCAAATCAGAATCGACTGATCCGATAAAAAGCACTGAAATGCCATAAAAGCATAAAATACCAGGAAAGCATTATAATGCCAGAAAAAGACATTGAAATGATAAGAATATCAGAAAAAGACATTGAAATGCCAAAAATGTCAAAAAAGACATCGAAATACCAAAAATGCCAGAAAAATATTGAAATGTCATAAATAGGCACTGAAATTCCCGAAAAAATGGAATTGAAAGCCAGATTGGCTCGAACCAGATAAATCAAGGTTATATATGTACGAAAAACGTGGTGGTTTTGTGGAAAAGCAATTTACTCATATTGAGTCCGGCAGAGCGCATATGGTAGATATCAGCGAAAAGCGTGAGGTTCCGAGATTGGCGCGGGCTGCAGGAGAAATTGTACTTTCCGGGGAGACTATAGAGAAGATACAAACCGGAAACGTGGAAAAAGGCAACGTGCTTGCAACTGCGCGGGTTGCTGCCGTGCTTGCGATAAAAAAGACTCCTGAGATAATCCCAATGTGCCACCAGATCCCTATCACTGCTATAGATGTGGATTTTGAGATTGGCAAAGGGATGATTTCAGCGGAGGTAAAAGTCCGGACTGTCGGGAAAACAGGAGTTGAGATGGAAGCCCTCACAGGTGTTTCGGCAGCATTGCTGACTATCTGGGATATGGTGAAATCAGTGGAAAAAGACGAAAGCGGGAATTATCCAAATACTTCAATACAAAATATCAGGGTGCTCGAAAAGCTCAAAGGATAAAGCTCAGGGTAGGTAACCCATAAAAAATAAGCTTTTTAAAGGATGGGATATATCAAGACCGCAGACTGAGGTATATATCTTGAAGATCATAGGTGGACCAGCATCACAATTACTTGCCAGCCGCACTGCCCGGGCTTTAGGGATAGAGCCTGTACTTTCCGAGTTTAATCGATTTCCTGATGGGGAACTTTATCTCCGAATCGCAGAAAATACCGAAAACGAGCGTGTGACCCTTATTCAGAGTACGCCCACTGATTCTGATCTTGTTTCCCTGCTCCAGCTTATCGATGCCTGTGAAGGAGCAAAAGAGCTCAATGTCGTGATTCCTTACATGGGATATGCCAGACAGGACAAGAAGTTCAAGCCCGGAGAACCGATTAGTGCCCGCGCAATTGCCCGCTGTATCAGGGCTGACCGCGTTTTTACGATAAACATCCACGAAAAAAGTGTGCTTGAAAATTTCCCTGGCCCTGCAGAAAACCTTGACGCAGCTAAACTTGTCGGGGAGTATATTGCAGGGCTTAACCTGGAAAACCCACTTCTTCTTGCTCCGGATTCTGGAGCTGAAGGGCTTATAAAGAACGTCTCTTCAGGCCTGGGCTTTGATTATGATCACCTGGAGAAAACGAGACTCAGCGGGGATACGGTTGTAATCAAGACAAAGAATCTCGATGTAACAGGCAGAAATGTTGTCCTTGTAGACGATATGATTGCAACAGGTGGGACAATGGCAGAATCTATCAAAATGCTCAGATCCCAGGGAGCAGCAGATGTTTACATTGCCTGTGTACATCCTGTACTTGCAAGGAATGCAGCTTTAAGGCTCTTTAATGCGGGTGTAAGGGACATCCTCGGAACCGACACTCTTGAAAGAGCAGAGAGCAGGCTGAGCGTTGCCCCTCTTATTGCAGATGCCCTTAAAGGACTCTGATTAAAATAGTTTAATTTTATTACCGTTAACTATTTTTTATATTCTGTTGTTTCTAGTATTATGACTCTTCCAGAAGTCTGTCCACTTGATGAAAGTCAGACATGTAAAGGGCGGGAGTGCCACCTCTTCTGCCTTGAGTGGAGATCAAGAGAACCCACCTGCCTTATAGGCTACAGTACAACAAGTAAAATTAAATCCGGAAAAGCTGACCGTAACAGGGATACCTATGCTGAAGATACTTTCCGGAAACTAGGACGGCAGCCGCTTTCTAAAAGAAAAGATGTCTCTGAAACAGGAGACTGGATCCCTTCAAGGCTCACAAAAAAATCTTCGGAAAGGCCCGTTGAAAGAAAAGAAGAAAGATTTTCTAAGAACCGGTACTTCCAGGAAACAGATGTACAGAAGCCTGACCCGAAGCCTGAGGGAAACCATGACGAAAGGCAAAGATATGCTCCCAGCGATGGTGAGAAAGCCTCTATAAGGCTGGAATCCAGATTGAAAATTGAGCCGGTTGAACAGAACCCGGTTATACATGCAAAAATTGAACCAAAAGTCCAGGAAAAGCCAAAGGCCCCGGAAAAAGTAATTTCAAGAGATAAACACACGACTATCTTTGCACCTTTTAATACTGATAAAAAAGATGACTCGTGCCTGTCAGGGAGAGAGGAAAAAGTAATAAAGTCCACTGAGAATAAGGAAAAGCGTAAAAAGCTTGATAAAGCGATGGAAATAGACCTTCCTGAAACTTATGATGAAGATTTCTGGAGTTAACCGCCATCAACCCTAAAAAGGCTGTTTTTCGCTCAATCGTTGGCTCGCAACCGTTGACCCGCAACCGTTGCGCCGGTTGATCACGCCGTCATGACGTTTTAGATTTAGCAGCGTTTTTCGCTTAAGCCTTTTTTAAAAGGCTTGTGATCACGCCGATAGGGTTTGAGGATCAGGTACTCAAATTCAAACGTTGCTGAGGTTTTCGCTCAAGCCTTTTTTGAAAAGGCTTGGCAATTAACCGCCCTCCAGCTCAAAGAAATAGCTCAGACATACAGGCAGAAGTTCCGGAAAGGGTTTCTTACTCTTGAAGAAAAAAATTATTATCTTTATTCCGGCGTTCCTGAAGTGAACTTGCTTGACTCCTTTATGAAACTGATTGTTCATGGTTTTAAGGCGTTGGGTTTTAAGACGTTGAATGATTATAATCCATGAATATAGAAGGAGTTATGAGGAAATCAACTGTACTTCTGAGAGAGAATTTTGATATCGTAAGATTCTCATTTCTCGTGCTGTTTAACTATGTTGCTTAACTTATGCTGCTTAACTTTTATTTTGTGTGCTCGGGAAGGAAACAAAAAAGGATACGATGATTCAGGATGGACCGCCAGACATACCAGACAATCTACAGCTCACTGCATGACTTTAAAGATGTTTTTCGCCTTTCGGAGGAATATTCCAAACCCGTAGGTGTGCTTGCAACAATTCTCAATCAGAAAGTAGTAAAAAAGACTCGGTTCAAACACAGGAAAATTTATTCAAGAGAAGAGGAACTTTTTTTAAAATGGAAACAGGGACGCACTATTCTTGATCTTGCGGAATACACAGGCTTTCCTCCTACTCTTATGGCATCCCTTATTATGAAGAATTGTCAAATTTCCAAGAAAAGTATAAACTGGCTCTTCAAAAATGTGGATTTAATCGAAAACCGCCGTCTTCAAAAAGAAGTCAAAAAAGCCCTTGAGGTCGATCACTTCTTTTCGCCTCATGCCCATGAGATGCAGTGTAAGAAGGGCGAGATGGGAGAAGCACTTATCCAGAAATGGCTTGATGACAGGGAAATTCCGTATTGTACCGAAGCAGACATTCGAGCTAAAGGAGACGGCAAGACTCCTGATTTTGTCCTGGAAAATCCTGTATGCATAGACAATCTTATGGTCAACTGGATCGAAAGCAAAGCGCTTTTCGGAGACTACTTCGAACACGAGCACTATTCGAAAAAGCAGTTTAGGGAATATGCAGAGATTTTCGGAGAAGGCATGGTTGTCTACTGGTACGGGTATCTCGAAGATCTCCCTTCCGAGGGCTATCTTGTAAAGAACTACAGCTTTTTTGAAGACTATAAAGAGGAAATTGACGAGCTATTTAATTATCTGGTATACTGGTGAATCCTGTTTGAATACGTGTGAGTTCTGACAGAATACATTTGATCCTTGTCTGGAATACTTTTGACCCCGGTCTGCTGACAGAATGCATTTGACCTTTGTCTGGAATACTTTTGATTTCGGTCTGTTGAAATAATACATTTGACCTTTGTCTGGAATACTTTTGATTTCGGTCTGGTATATCTGCGAATCATGTCTGACATACCTGTTAATTGTGCGACAGGTCCGCTGAAAAGTAGATAGTCAACTTAAAGTTTTACAATAGACGACATATTGGTAATAGGGTCTTTTTCTACCTGGAAGATGTGGTCTGCCGAATCTATAAGGGATTCATCGTGGGAGACTACAATAATCTGGCCTACGCCTATGCCGCGCATCATGTCTATGAGTTTCAAAAGCTGGTTTATATGCCCGCGGTCCAGGAAAACTGTAGGCTCGTCAAGGATCATGGGGGGAAGCCCGTCTGCCCGATCTCCGCCAAAACCCAGGGCAAGAAGCCTGTAGATCGCACAGCGCAGGACAAGGTTAAAGATTGCACGTTCTCCTCCGCTAAGGAGTTTTGGTTCAAGTGGGGTGCCGTCTTTTCTGTAAACCGTGAGGTTATATTCCGGGTCGAGTTCGATATGGGAATAGGCATTATTTGTGTACATGAAGTTGAACATTTCATTCAAAAGGGTAGAAAGAGCCCCTATGTTTCTCGTCCGCATATCAGCCCGAACGCGCATATACATGCTCTCAAGCTCCTCGGCGTTGCTATATACGGCTTCGAGGTACTGCTTCCTGTTCTCAAGGGCTTTGAGTTCCTCTTTTAGCTCATTGCGGCGTTTTAAACTATTTTCGACCATCCCAACTTCTTTTAAGAGCGCATCTTTGGCAGCCGTGGTTTGCCGGGTTTTTTCAGTAAGGTTTGCCTGATACTCTTCAAGCTGGGTACGCTTTGACTGAAGATCTTCGAACCTGCTTCCCTGCAGTTTTCCTTCAAGCTGTTTTACCCGCTCGTTTCTTTCAAGGATTTCCCGGTCAAAGAAGCCGACTTTTTCGGCAAGGTTTCTGATTGAAGCCTCAAGCTCGGAGATTTTGTGCTTTATGTTATCCATCTGGATCAGGTTTGCCCCGAGTTTTTTTGTCTTCAAGAGACACTTTGAACTCTCTTCATGGGTTTCTTTTGCCAGAGCTTCTTTTTTCCGCAGGGTTTCAAGCTCAGCTCCCAGGGTTTTGAGTTTTTCCTTTTCCTGAGTCTCCCGTTCGGCAAGCCCTTTTATTTTCTCATTGAGCTCTCCAAGCCTCTGCCCGTAATTTTCGATCAGTGCCAGAGAAGTCCTGATTTTCCCGTTCAAGCTCTCTATTTCCGAGGCGTTTTCGGCAAGCTTTTTCTCAAAGGCTTTTGCCTCTCGAAGTACTCTTTCACTTTCACCATGGGCTTTTTGAGCCGCTGCCTCCCAGCCCTGCAGGGCTTTAATATCAGGAAGAAGCTTGCCCATTTTAGCCTCAAGTTCTTCCTTTTGTTTATTAAGGCCTTCAAGTTTAAGGGAATCTTCCTCGGTTCGGGTTTTGTGGATCGCTATCCTTTCTTGCAGGTCCTTTGCCTTGTTTTTGAGTCTTTCAGTTTCCAGGTCGTAATCCAAAATCCGCTTTTCCAGCTTTTTTGCGTCCTTAAGCCGGTTGAGTTTTTTCTCGACTTCGGCCTGCTGGAGCTTTATATCGAGGAGTTCTGCTGCAAGTTTTTCTCTTTTCTGTTCGGATTCCCCGGTTGTGCATGCAATTTCAGAGCCTTTAAGGTCCTGCCCGCATGTAGGGCATTTTCCTTCGGCAAGTAGCTGCCGGTTTTTACGGATAACTTTATCAAGCTCCCTGAGGGTAGCTTCAAGCTCTTTTTCCCGCCCATGCAACCTATTTTTGTTTTCCAGCAGAAGTTCGCTGAGGTACTCCAGGTCCTCGAGCTGCTCTCCGGTAAAGCCAAGTCCTTTTAACCCTGCAGAAGCTTCGGATTTTTGCTCCTTGACTTCCAGAACTGCCTTTTCATTTTCCCTGAGCTCCTCTTCAAGAATTTCAATCTCGGTTTTACTTTTTCGAACTGCGACCCTGGCGTTTTGAAGTTCCTTATCAAGCGTGAGGAGATTTATGTCTCCGGTTTCTTTTTCTTTGAAAGCAAGTGCAAGTTTTGTTGAGGCTTCGTTTTTCCGTTCATGCAGAAGGCTTTCTTTTTCTTCCAGCTCATTTATAAACAAAGGAATCTCATAAGTGTCCGTGAAGCCTGTAGTCTCTTTTGCAGCTTCTTTTAGCTTTTTATTCCCATCCTCGATTCTCAGTATATTTTTCCTGTTTCCTTCAACTTCCTCGTTTGTAGCCCCAATATCCGCCCTGCACTGAATCAAAATCTGTTCGGTCTCAGCCTTTTCGTTTTCAAGGTCATGCAGAGCCTGAGTGTGAACTTCTTCTTCCCTGAGAAGAAGAGCAAGTTCTTTTGAGATTGCATTTACCTTTTCCCTGGCAAGAAACTCCTCTTTTTCCTGCTGCAGGCTCAAAGCCTCAATCTCAAGGTCTCCAAAGCCGCATTCTTCCCGAATAAGATTATTCTCTTCTCCCAGTCCGAGCAGGGCTTGCCTTTGTTCATGGGCTTCTCTGGCGAAGGCTTCTTTTTCCCGGATACAGCCTGCCTTGTCTTCCTGAGATTTAGCCAGGGCCTGCTTCAGAGTCTGGATTTCCTGGAGACGTTCCCTGTGTTCTGTGATCATAAGGTCGAGTTTTTCTTTCTGGGCGGCTGCAGCCTCTTTATTCTCATTACATTTTTTTAAGATAGTATCGTTTTCCTTTATCTTCTGCCTGAGCCCATTCAAAACGGCATGCGGTTCTGTACTTTCAATTCCCTCAATTTCGGCTTTTACGCTCGAAAGGCTGTTACTGGTGTCCCTTTGAAGCCTTCTTACAGCCGTTTTTGCGCTTCCTGCTCTTTCCCTGTATTCTTCAAGCTTTCCAAGCTGTAGCAGGCCATCGATCATCCGCTGCCTGTCTTTTGGTTTTGCGTTAATGAGTACATCAATTTCACCCTGCCTGATGTAAGCGCAGTTCCTGTACGCCTCTTCATCCATATTTAAAAGAGAACAGACCTCTTCGTAAGTCCGTGTAGCCTGATCAACAATACTTTCCCCATTGGCATAGAGCACACATTTCGAATTCGAAGCGTTCTCACTTTTAGAAGAATACCTGAAAGCCTGTTCTATAAGGTAGTCCTGCCCTAAATGCTCAAAACCCAGGTTTATTTTTGCATTTTCAGCCCCTTTGAAGATTACATCTGCAAGCACAAAGTCTTTTGAAAGAATTTTGCTCCCGAAAAGCCCCATAAAACATGCTTCAAGCAGGCTGGACTTCCCGCTCCCGTTCACCCCGGAAATGACTGTAACTCCGTCTTCAAATGTAAAATCCAGTTTTTTATAACTCCGGATGTTTTCAATATGCAGGTTTTTGAGCTTCACAGGTAATCACCAAGGTTATACTGTCGAGGTACAGCAGTCTTTCTCCTTCCTTTTTTTGCCCCCGCTTTCCCCGTTTTTTCGCTTAGCTCCGTAGCCCTGGCAGGTTCCTCTTCAGGCAGCTTTTCAGCTTTGTCTGTTTTTTCTTTTACAGGTTTGCCTTTAACTCCGGGCTCAGACCGCTTTCTACTCTTCTTCTCAGGTTTACTTTCAGGAAATTCACTTTCAGGTTCAGTTTCAAGATTACTTTCGGCTCGACATTTAGATTTAACTTCAGATTCACTTTCAGGTTTAACTTCAGATTCACTTTCAGGTTTAACTTCAGATTCACTTTCAGGTTTAACTTCAGATTCACTTTCAGGTTTAACTTCAGATTCACTTTCAGATTTAACTTTAGGTTTACTTTCTGCTCGGCTTTTAGGTTTACTTTCAAGTTTACTTTCAGGTTTAACTTCAGGTTCGTTATCTTTGTCTTTTCTGAACTCGGTTTCAGCCTCTTGAGTTTTTCCTGAAGTCCTGGATGTTTCCTGCGAAATATTCGATTCGGGCGGCACTACAGGTTTACTGGACAACTCTGTTGATCTCAAATCAGGCGGCTTCAAAGGCCCCAAATCAGATGAACATTGAGAGTTTGATGCTGGTAATTCGGAACTATCCAGACTCACGGCTGACGTCTCAATGTCCTTTGAGGTCTCAGTATTCTTTTTAGTACCCTTTTTTTCAGTATTCTTAATTCGGTCTGAAGTCCTCAGAATTCCTGAAAGTTCAGTTATTTCAAACTTGCCGGGAACTATCCCATCCGGCCTGTTTTTACCGACAAACCCAGTCTCTCCTACATAATCAGGGTTTATTTCTTCAAATTTCAGAATTCCGGTAGTGGTGGCAGAACTTGCAGCATTGGCAGTGTAAGCAGAACCATCGGGACTGGCTGAATTGGTGGGAATCTCTATCCTGAAATCAGGGTTTTTGAAGTCCATAACTTTAGCTTCAATAAGTTTCGAGAGACAGCCCTCGGTTTCTTCGTCTACCCTTGATTTTGAGATATCAGGGCTCCGGACAATTTCATCAATAATCAGCCCGCCATCGTTTAAACTCATTTTTCGGATCTCATTTGCAACGGCATGGTCAGGGTCAGAAAAGGTTACTTTTAAAACTTCTTCCGGGAAGGACTCTTTTGCCCTCCGGTCTATAACGTTTGACACAAGAGCTCCTTTATTAAGCAGGTATTCCTCAAGCTCGCTCTGTGATAGGACTGCCCCCGAATCCCCAAAAATTTCCAGAAATACCACAGATTCAGGGATATCTTCCAGATATTCGTCTACTTTAGAAAATATCTGTTCATAGGGCTTATCCTCTCCTTTCAATTCTACTCGAATGGAAAGGAATTTCCGGGTTGGAATCGTTCGCTTGCTAATTTCAAGCCCTTTTTCGGAAAGCGTGATAATATTGTAGGAACGGGCTTCCTTTTCGGACAGACTGTTCCGTTCCGTACTACCAGGGTAAGTAATCCAGGTCTCACCGGTTTTATTTTTGATTATTGAATGTTCATGGTAGTCGCCAAGAAGAATTGCGTCAACCTTGAAAGGAAGATTTTCAAGCACCTCATCACAGTCCCATTCAGCATATGGAAAAGGATTCATAATCTGGTGCATTACAAGCAGTTTCCAGCCGTTTTCCACAGGGCAGGAAGGAGTAGAAAAGATGGAAGGAGTAGAAGGGCTGGATAAGGTAGAAGAGGCGGAAGAAGTAGAAGAGATAGAAGGAGTAGATGGGTTGGGGGGAGTTGAAGAAGTTGAAGACGTGGACGAAATGGACGAAGTGGAAGGAGTTGGAGAAGTGGAATCAGTGGAAGAAGTAGAAGAGCTGGAAACGGTAGGAGCGTCCGGTGCCTCAAATCCTGAATAGTCGAATATAGGAATTTTTGATTTCGGGACACTGTCTATCCCGTAGATGGCTGCATTACCTACCATATGCGGTTTTTTTCCGAGCCTTGCCGCAAGTCCCATCTCCTCAAAAAGGTCGAGCCACTGGGTATTCTGCTTGCTCTCATGGTTCCCGACAATTCCTAAAAACGGTATGTCAGCCGCCTTCAGCCTGGATAGGATATTTATTGTCTCAAGAAGGTCTTCAAGGGTCGGGTTCCTCGAATCAAAAAGGTCTCCCGCATGCACTACGGCATCGACCTGCATCTCAACCGCATCATTTACAACAAGTTCGAAAGCTGCAAAAAAATCGTTTCTCCGGACCTCGCTGTGATATTGCCTGTATCCCAGATGCGTGTCTGCAGTGTGGAGTATCCTAATTTCCCTGGCCATGGTTCTATCAGTCTCTAATTTTTACCCTATAAGGGTTTCTATATTAGTAATTAACTACTTTTTACAGAAAATAAACTTCACCCAGTTGAGGGAGTTAACATCTTTCACGCTGGAATGCTGACTAATTGACATAAGTCTGACATCTAAATCAAGGAGAAAGTTTTGATGAGCAAAAATTAAGATCTTGATCCTGGCTCAGGGAAGCCTGAATAATGCTTTCAGGTCATTTTTGCCTCATACAGTTGCTCGGCTAGAGTCTATAAGTATTTACAAATAATTAGTAACTCTATAGGTTAAGTAATTCTACAGGTTAAGTAATTCTACAGATTAAGTAATTCTACAGGTTAAGTAATCTACAGGTTAAGTAATTCTACAGATTAAGTAATTCTATAGATTAGTAACCATGTAGCAGCACAAGATTAAAAATAGACAAATTATGTTTTTTAGCTTTTAAAGCTTGTAACTTATCATCTTAGAGTACAAGGCAATACCTCAATAAAATCTGAAAATTGGTAAAGTATAACATTCCAGTCTACAGCCGTTCGTATGTCAGATACGCTTACCCAATCTGTAAAGCTCGTCATCCTTAATTGCAACGAACCAGTTGGGAGATACGAAAACGACATCACAACTATCTGTTTCCCCGTTGGCATGCGTGATGAAAGTATGGACTCTATTAGGATAATCGGGCACTAATGACCAGTTTCCAGTCCAGATATCTCCAGCATTCATATAATATTGAGAATGAAACTCCCAGGGCACAGCATGATATTCGCGTGGGAACCCATCCTCAAAACCAGCGACACTCCACCGAGTTCCGGAAGGATCAAAGCTTTTTCCTGACGTATCTGTCGGAATTTCGACGATTATGTAGTCTGATCTGGTAATAGAATTGCTACCTGCTTCGTTTATCACTTTCATAGTGATGTTATACACACCCGGATTGGTAAACGTATGCGTTGCATTCATGGCATGTTTTGAGTAAGTGCCGTCTCCAAAATCCCAGAACCAGGAAGTTGGTACTCCGCCAGTACTTACACCAGTAAATTTTACTACAAGAGGAGCTGCTCCTCCGGTAACGTTTGCAGAAAAATCAGCCATTGGCCTCTCAGTTTGTATAGCCAGTGAAGTAGATGATGACAGAATTAAGAACACAAAAGCTAAAGCTATTGAATAAAATTGTTCTTTGCATCTCATTTTCTTCCCTCAGATTCCAATTGAAAATGCAAATTTTTTAACGTAACGTCCAAATGTTTTCCAATATAAAGTCCAAGTGCTTTCTATTATGGCAACATATAATTATGAGGGAACCAAGTTTTCTTATTACTGAAACCAAATGTAAATAATCGGTACCTTGAATATAAGTATAAAATAGCAGATAATCTAAAAATAGTATTAAAATAAATGGCATAAAATAATACTCTCTTTTATATTCCTATTTCACATATCGTCTTGGATTTGCAACTTCTCTTTTAAGAATTTTTATCCAATCCAGAGACTCTACCCCGGTATATTCATATCCTAAAAGAAGCACCTCGCTGAATTCTTCACCTTCAACTAACGTGAATCCTGTTACTTCATAGGTTGTAAATGGCACCGGAAGGACTCCTTTTACAGTCTCATCAACTTCCAGTTTCGTAAGTCTGGTGAGATTCTCCGTAAAAAGCACTTATCCGTCATTGTTTGCAGTTACAATAGGTATCGTACGAATCGAGTGGTATATATGATTCAACCACAGCGAATCCAAGTACAAGTTTTTCCAAATCATAGGTTTAATGCTATTGATTTTTCAGTTCAACCATGTAAGTTCTATCTATAATTCTTTTAGTATATATAGTAAGAAAACTTGCAAAGATGTCATATATGATGTTATATTCTTATAAAATATCAAAATTAAGGTTCTGCCAATCCCAAATAACAAAACTTTTAAAGTCTTTCATGAGTAACGAACTTTCCATAATCTGGTAGATAGATTCTTAAAGAGCTTAAATCAAACCTGGTCTCAGGCTTTTTTTGAACATTTCAATATATATAAAAATAAGTCAGGAATCACGAAGAAAACAGCTAGCAGTCTGTAACGAACTCGAAGGAAATATCATCAAAAAATCATCAAATTACGTTCAACCCTACGCAAGAAGACCCAGTTCAACCGAGAGGTAGAACTTAATATCCAGATTAGACAACTGGATAAACAGTTACAGAAAGAATCCACATCACTTTGAATAAAGGGATACCTAATATGCAAAAACTTGATCTCAAGACCAAAGGCAGATCCGTAGATATTGTTGCCGAAAATATAGATAAACTAAAAGCTCTCTTTCCTGAGGTTTTCACCGAAGGCAAAATCGATTTTGAAGCTCTGAAAGAAACTCTGGGAAACTACATAGATGAAAGGGAAGAGCGCTACAGTTTCACCTGGAACGGCAAAAGCAGGGCTCGATTGCTTGCCCAAACGCCCTCTTTCGGTACCTTGCGCCCCTGCCCGGAAGAGTCCGTAAATTGGGATACCACGCAGAACCTCTTCATCGAAGGCGACAACCTGGAAGTCCTTAAACTGCTTCAGAAATCCTACTACAAAAAAGTGAAGATGATCTACATCGATCCACCTTACAACACAGGAAATGACTTCATATACTCCGATGATTTCAGAGACAATATCAAAAATTATCTGGAACTTACAGGTCAGGTGGATAACAGGGGAAGAAAAATTTCCACTAATTATGAGACCAGCGGCCGCTATCATACTGACTGGTTAAATATGATTTATCCTCGGCTTAAATTAGCCAGAAATCTACTACGAGATGACGGAGTTATTTTCATTTCAATTGATGATAACGAGGTAGCGAATCTGCGGAAGGTATGTGATGAAGTTTTTGGGGAGGAGAATTTACTTGGGGTTTTTCAATGGAGAAGAAGACAAAGGGCCGATAACAGAAATCAGTCAAACGTATCCACTGATCATGAGTATATTCTTGCTTACGCCAAAACAGATCAATCTAAATTCTTGGGATCAGAAATCGATGTTTCGAAATATAGTAACCCTGATAATGATTCTCGCGGTCCGTGGGCAAGCGTTGATCTTTCAGGATTAGCTACAGCGACTCAGCGACCAAATCTCCATTATAATATTATCGATCCTGAAACAGGAAATGTTTACCCACCAAATCCGAGTAGAGGTTGGTCGAAAAGTAAAAAGACCATTGAAAAGATGATAAAAGAAGGACGTATCCGATTTCCAAAATCTCCTTCAGGAAGACCCAGAGAAAAAAAGTTCTTGAAGGATTTGAATAAAGATTACGCTGGATTTTCAACATGTTTGGATTCTGATTACGTAGGATATACAACTAATGGAACAAGGGAAGTAACACAGTTACTGAAAGGCAAATATTTTGATTTTCCCAAACCCTCTTCATTAATTGCCGCATTTATAAAACAGGTTACTATCGAAGACGATATTATCCTTGACTTCTTCGCCGGCTCTTCTACAACTGCACATGCAGTTCTTGACCTAAACAAAGAAGACAACGGCAACCGCAGATTCATCGTGGTCCAGCTTCCCGAGCCTTGCGGTGAAAAATCAGAAGCTTACAAGGCTGGTTACAAGACTATTGCTGAGATAGGCAAGGAACGTATCCGAAGAGTTATTGCGAAAATAACTACGGAAAATACGGGAAAGGAAGCAGATTTATTTAGTTATTCAAATGAATCAGACCTTCCTCCTTCTACGATTCAAAAAATGGACCCTGGCTTCAAGGTCTTCAAACTCGATTCTACCAATATCAAGCCCTGGGATGTAAATTTCGACAACTTAGAGCGCACTCTTGACGATTATATCAGTAATATAAAGGATGACCGCAGTGAACATGACATACTGTATGAGATTCTGCTTAAATACGGCCTGGAACTGACCCTACCCATTGAAGAAAGAACCATTGCTGAAAAAACTGTTTTTGTTATTGGGTATGGCGCTCTGGTTATCTATTTGGCTGACGATATAACCCTGATAACGGTAGAAGGCATCGCAGGCCTGAAAAAGGAGCTTCAGCCGGAAATTATGCGCGTTGTCTTTAAGGATACGGGTTTTAAGGACGATGTGGTCAAGACCAATGCTGTGCAGATTCTAAGGCTTGCGGGAATCGAAGAAGTAAAAAGTCTTTAAAGGAGACAATGAAAGTCTTTAAAAGAGTCAATGAAAGTCTTTAAGAGAGACAATGAAAATGAGTGAAGAAAAGAGTTCTCCCGTAAACAGAGAATTCTTGCTCTACACAACTGAAGATGGAAAACAGCGGATTGAAGTCCGGCTGGAAGACGGGACTGTATGGCTCAACCAGAATTTGATGGCAGAACTGTTTCAGACGACAAAACAGAATCTCAGCCTGCACCTCAAGAATATCTTTTCTGAGGGAGAACTTGTGGAGAAACAAGTTATCAAGGAATACTTGACAACCGCTGCCGATGGTAAAAATTGCCGCACCAAATTCTATAACCTTGAAGCGATAATCGCTGTTGGCTGCAGGGTAAAATTCCATCGCGGAACACTATTTCGACAGTAGGCAACCGAAAGACTGCGGGAATAGCTTGTAAAGGGTTTCGTGCTCGATGATGAACGGCTGGCTGAGCAGGGAGAATTTCAGCCGAATTGAAAAAGAAAATTGCTTATGTCGAGTTCGAAAAATTCTCAGAAAACCGTAGAATGATTGAAGCTGACAGGGCAGACGAAGAACTCAAAGATACAGTGCTTAATAAAGTGCTTAATCTCACTGAAGGCAAAAGGGGTAAAGCAAATGAAAATAAAATTTGATCCTGACCTTGACTTCCAGCATGAAGCAATCAGCTCAATCACCGGGATTTTTAAAGGTCAGGAGGTCTGTCAGACCAACTTCAGTGTGGCCCCTCTGAACTACGACTCGCGGATGAGTTTAGGTTTTATAGATAAGTATTATGATCTGGGCATAGGAAACCGGCTGAATCTGCTGGAAGAAGATATCCTTGAAAATGTTCGTAATATACAGCTAAGTAACGGCTTAAAACCTTCTGATGAAATAAAACTCGATGCTTTAAACTTCACTGTGGAAATGGAGACAGGCACCGGTAAAACCTATGTATACCTGCACACAATCTTCGAGCTGAACCGGCTCTATAGGTTTACCAAATTCATAATCGTTGTTCCTTCCGTGGCCATTAAGGAAGGAGTCTACAAGTCTCTACAGATGACTGAAGAACACTTCAGTGGGCTCTACGAAAACGTTTCCTATGACTATTTCGTATACGACTCGCAAAAACTCGGGCAGGTTTGCAATTTTGCCACCAGTGACTCCATCCAGATTATGGTTATCAACATCGATTCTTTTCGAAGAAGCTTCACAGACCCCAAAAAGGAAAATAAGGCAAACATAATTCACCGTCCCCATGACCGCATGAATGGCTCAAAGCCTATTGATTTCATTAAGGACACAAATCCAATTGTGATAATCGATGAACCGCAGAGTGTGGATACAACCAAAAAGAGCAAAGAAGCCATTGCTTCTCTTAACTCTCTCTGTACTCTTCGTTATTCAGCTACCCATGTAGACAAATATCACATGATGTACAGGCTGGATTCTGTGGATGCTTATGAACGAAAACTGGTCAAACAGATAGAGGTAGCTGGAATTGAAGTCAAAGATGAGCACAACAAGGCTTACATCAAGTTGCTGAAGGTTGACAACAAGAAAAAAGGGATTACCGCACAGATTGAGCTAGATGTGAAAGATAAACACACTGGCCATATCAGTCGAAAGCCAATAAAGACCGTTCACAGCGGAGATGATCTTTTTAAACTTTCAGGCTACCGCAGTATCTACGATGGATATGTTATTGAAGATATCTACTGCGAGAAAGACAACGAATACATCAGTTTCACAAGCAAACCAGAGCTTGTCAGGCTGGGGCAGGCTATTGGCGACGTGAACCAGGACGAGTATAAAAGGTTGCAAATCCGTAAAACTATCGAAGAGCATCTGGAAAAGGAATTACGACTCAGGCCTATGGGCATCAAAGTCTTAAGCCTATTTTTCGTAGATCGGGTTGCCAATTACCGCTGGTACGATGAAAATGGAACCCCTCAAAAAGGCAAGTTCGCTAAAATCTTCGAAGAGGAATACCTCCGGGCTGTTAGCAAGCCGAAATTCATATCCCTTCTGGAAGGAAGAGACCCAAAAACTGAAGCTGCAACTGTACATAACGGTTACTTCGCTATCGATAAAAAGAAAGACTCCACCGGAGCAGAAATGCTCAAAGAGTCCTCTGGAAATGGGAAAAACCAGGCAGATGAGAGTGCTTATCAGTTGATCATGCGGGATAAGGAGAAACTGCTCAGTTTTAGCTCCAAACTAAAATTCATCTTTTCTCATTCGGCACTCAAGGAAGGCTGGGATAATCCCAACGTTTTTCAGATATGCACACTCAACGAGACCTCTTCGGTCATTAAAAAACGGCAAGAAATTGGCCGTGGGCTGCGCATTGCCGTGAACCAGGACGGAGAGAGGGTCTATGGGTTTGAAGTAAATACTCTCACAGTTATGGCCAATGAGTCCTATGAATCATTTGCCGAACAGCTGCAAAAGGAAATAGAGGATGAAGAAGGTATCAAATTCGGGGTGGTTGAGAAGCATCTGTTTGCAGGCATTGCAGTATCCACTGACGACCATACCACAAGCTACCTTGGAACCGATGTATCCAGGAAGTTATGGGATCATCTGAAGGCAAAGGGATACATCGATATCAGGGGAAAAATACAGGATGCCCTCAGATCCGACCTGAAAGATGATCAACTTGACCTTCCAGAGGAATTCAGTGAGCAGGCAGGACAGATAAAGTCCTTACTGAAGAAAATGGCCGGTAAACTGAATGTGAAAAATGCCGATGACAGGCAAAAAGTCACTCTGAAACGGTCTATTCTGGAAAGTGCGGAATTCAAGGATTTATGGGACAGGATAAAATACAAAACCACTTTCAGGGTGGATTTTGATTCTAAAGAACTTACCCGCAGGTGTGCTGAAGAAATTCAAAAATCCCTGATAGCAGGGCGTGCTCGTTTTAAATATCGTAAAGCTCTGACAGAAATTGATCGGGGAAGTATTCATGTAGAAAAGGTGACAGAGAGTACGGGTGTTTTTGAGACCAGAGATTATGAACTTCCCGACATTATCACCTATCTTCAAAACGAAACAAACCTGACCCGCCGGACTCTGGTTGAAATTCTTAAAACATGTGGCAGACTTTCAGAGTTTAAGAACGATCCCCAAAAGTTCATCGAGCAGGTTTCAACCATTATCAAGCACCAGATGCGGTTATTCATCGTCGATGGGATCAAGTATGAAAAAATCAAGTATGAAAAAATTGGCGATGAAAATTACTATGCTCAGGAGCTATTCGAAAAGAATGAACTTTATGGCTATCTCAGTAAAAACATGCTTGAAAGCCAGAAATCCGTCTACGATTACGTGGTCTATGACACAGATGTGGAGGCTGAATTTGCCAGGTCCTTTGAACAAAGCGATGATGTGAAAGTCTATGCCAGGTTGCCTGATTGGTTCAAAATCGACACTCCTCTGGGCAGCTATAATCCGGACTGGGCTGTACTCGTAGAAATGGACGGTCAGTCTAAACTCTACTTTGTCCTTGAAACAAAGGGAATCCTCTTTACTGATGCTCTAAAACCCATTGAGCGAGCCAGAATAGACTGTTGGTCGTAATCAGTGTTAAACGTGTGAAAAATAAGACCTATAAAGTCTTTAAATCGAAATATAAGGAATTTGGTTATTACTTGGAATCATTGTCGGACAGTCTATGAAGAGAGGGGTATTCGTGACTTCCAAGCTCCCATATTAATAAAAGCGGACATTTTGCAGGCTAATTTACATGTATTTTCTGTACGAATCGAATGATATATACACGATTCAACCACAACAATCCAGGTACGAGTTATTTCCAGATAATAGGTTCGTTCTGATCGGTTGTTTCTGCCATTGTTTGTCCCCCAACTAAACATTCGGTTCCATTCGGTTCCATTCGTTTTCATTTGTTTTCATTTAGTTTAACAGGTTTTGAGCTTATAGATAAGATATGACCGTGAGCGATAAGTCTTTTTCATTCAAGAAAATCAACGCCTGTAGTCTCTATTTTTTGCATTTCCACAAGATGTGAAAACGTCTCCAGAAGTGCATTAGGAATAAGAGTCTATCCGAAATGAGTGTATCCGAGTACTTTTTCCTGAAACCACGGCAAACAGAAACTCCCTAACAGATCGAGAAATTTAAATACTTTTAAGAATTTCGATTTTCTAAAAATATGGGAGCTGTTTAAATGATATCAGTACCTGAAGCACAGGAATTTGCCAGAGAATGGATTGAGGCCTGGAACTCTCATAACATTGATAGAATTCTCGATCATTACAGTGAAGATTTCGAGATGACCACTCCTATGAAGTCCTTGTAATGAATGATCAAACAAGAACCCTCAAAGGTAAGAAAAATGTGAAACCATACTGGGAAAAAGCACTTGAAAGAGTCCCTGATCTTCGATTTGAGTTGATTGATGTATTTATAAGTGTCAATAGCCTGGTAATCTATTATAAAGCAGTTTTAGGAAAACGTGCTGCCGAAATTTTGTTTTTTGGAGAAGATGGTAAGGTTAATAGAAGCATTGCTCATTATAACGAAATTTAATTTTTAAAATTTTAACCTGACTCGTTTTACAGATTTATATTAAATTTAACATAAAATATTATTAATATATAGAAATATGATACTTTTTATTAATAACGCTTTCTTTATATAGAAAAAAACAGTTAACATTATTAATCTTTTTTTATTAATCAAGAATTAATTTACTGTGATCCAAGGTGAAAGAAATGAAACTTGATGAAACACGAAGAGTTTATTCTCTTATTGGAATTTTAGGAATAACGTTGATGTTTTTTTTAATGCTCGTGAGTATCGCAGGTGCAAGCCCATTTGCATATATTACGAATACTGACGATGGTACTGTCTCTGTAATTGACACAGCAACAAATAAGGTTACAGCCACGGTAAAAGTAGGATACTTGCCTTATGGAGTTGCAGTCAGCTCCGATGGAAAAAAGGTATACGTGACAGATGACGGTGGTGTCTCTGTAATTGACACAACAACAAATACTGTTACAGCCACAGTACCTGTAGGAAGCAAACCCACTGGAATTGCAGTCAACCCGAATGGAAATAAAGTATATGTGACAAATTACGGTGATGGTACTGTCTCTGTAATTGACACAGCAACCAATACTGTTACAGACATTATAACTGTAGGGAATGGTCCTTTTGGAGTTGCAGTCAACCCAGCGGGAACAAAGGTATATGTGGCGAACTTCCTAAGTAACACTGTCTCTGTAATTGACACTACTAAAAATAAAGTTACAGCTACAGTGAATATAGGATATGGTAGTTATGGAATTGCAGTCACGCCAGATGGGAAAAAGGTATACGTGACAATGAGCTACGCTGTCTTGGTAATTGACGCAGCTACAAATACTGCTACAGATACAGTGCCTGTAGAAGGTGGTGCTGAAGGAGTTGCAGTCAACCCGGCGGGAACAAAGGTATATGTGGCGAACAACTACGATGGCCCTGTCTCCGTTATTGACATCGCAACAAACAAAGTTACAGCCACCGTGGCTGTGGGAGAAGGGCCTGCAGGAGTTGCAGTTACTCCTAATGGAAAAAAGGTATATGTGGCGAACCACTACGATAACACTGTCTCTGTAATTGACACCGCAACAAATACTGTTACAACTACAGTGCCAGTGGGAGATGGTCCTATTGCTTTCGGGCAGTTTATATTTCCTATCTCACTAGCTCCTTTCGCAGACTTTTCTGCAAAACCTACCGAAGGAAAAGTGCCATTAAAGGTTGCCTTTACTGATACAAGCACTGGATCCCCAACCTCCTGGAAATGGGACTTTGGAGACGGATCAAAGTCATTCCTCCAGAATCCAATTAACAAGTATCCAAAGGCAGGAATATATACGGTTAACTTAACAGTGAAGAATGCTATAGGACGTAACACAGTAACAAAAACAGAATATATAAAAGTGGTAACAAAACCTGTTGCAAACTTCACCAGCATTGTTACATCAGGAAAAACACCATTGAATGTTGCCTTTACTGACGCAAGTACAGGAATACCTACTGGATGGAAATGGGACTTTGGAGATGGATCTAAGTCATTCCTCCAGAATCCGACTCATAAGTATTCAAAGGCAGGAATATATACTGTTAACTTAACAGTAAAGAATGCTGCAGGCAGTAATACGGTAACAAAAACAGACGATATAACAGTAGTAGCAAAACCTGTTGCTGAATTCTCTGCAAAACCTGCCGAAGGAAAAGCACCACTAACAGTTGCCTTCAATGACACTAGTACAGGCTCACCAATTAAATGGAAATGGAGTTTTGGAGATGGAACAACTTCAACCCAGCAAAATCCAACGCATAAGTATTCCAAAGTAGGTAGGTATACGGTGACACTGACAGCAACAAATGCTAATGGCAGTAACATGGTAACAAAAACAAACTATATAAAAGTGGTAACAAAGCCAATTGCTTCATTTTCTGCTAAACCTACCTCAGGACTATCTCCATTAACGGTTGCTTTTACTGACACAAGTACAGGAATTCCTACTAAATGGAAATGGAGTTTTGGAGACGGAGTATCTTCAACCAAGCAGAATCCAAGACATGAGTATTCAAAAGCAGGAAATTATACTGTTAGCTTAACAGTAAAGAATGCTGTAGGCAGTAACTCAACAACAAAATCAAATTATATAACAGTAGTAACAAAGCCGGTTGCTGAATTCTCCGCAAAACCTACTGAAGGAAAAGCTCCATTAACTGTTATATTTTCTGATGAAAGTATAGGAAATCCAACTTCATGGAAATGGGACTTTGGAGATGGAGATATTTCAACAATCCAGAATCCAATTCATAATTATTCCAAAGTAGGTAGATATACGGTGATACTGACAGCTACAAATGCTGATGGCAGTAGCATGGTAACAAAAACGGACTATATAAAAGTGGTAACAAAACCTGTTGCAAACTTCACCAGCAGTGTTACATCTGGAAAAGCACCATTTAATGTTGCCTTTACTGACACAAGCACAGGAATACCTACTGGATGGAAATGGGACTTTGGAGACGGAAAAATTACAACAATCCATAATCCAATTCATAAATATTCAAAAGCAGGAAATTATACTGTTAAATTTACAGCAAGCAATGTAGAAGGCAGTAATACGGTAACAAAAAAAGACTATATAATAGTAGCAGTAGCAAAACCTGTTGCTGAATTCTCTGCAAAACCTACCGAAGGAAAAGCACCACTAACGGTTGCCTTCAATGACACTAGTACAGGCTCACCAATTAAATGGAAATGGAGTTTTGGAGATGGAACAACTTCAACCCAGCAGAATCCAACGCATAAGTATTCCAAAGTAGGTAGGTATACGGTGACACTGACAGCAATAAATGGCAACGGCAGTAGCACGTTAACAAAAACGGACTATATAAACGTGGCAACAAAACCTGTTGCAAACTTCACTAGCAGTGTTACATTCGGAAAAGCACCATTAACGTTAGCCTTTACTGACACAAGCACAGGAATACCTACTGGATGGAAATGGAACTTTGGAGATGGATCGAGTGCAACAGTACAGAATCCAATGCATATGTATTCAAAAGCAGGAAATTATACTGTTAAACTTACAGCAAGCAATGCAGCAGGCAATAATACGGTAAGAAAAACAGATTATATAAAAGTGACAACATAATACATAATAAGGATATAACCTGAAATAAACCTCAAATTGAAAAAAGAGAAAAAATTTAGGCTAAAGGGCATGTGTATCATTGACATAATCTGGCAAAACAGCCCTTTAGCCTCGTTGACAAGAGATAAACAATTGTAAGGAAATTGCACCCACTATGTTTCCATACCATTCTAAAGTTTCATTTTGAATCCTTCATGCCTTACGAAACAATTTTTTCTTAATTTTCCGCCTGGCGCTGCCTGACATCTGTTTAAGAATAATGGGTGTGGGTGTATTTTTTCCTGCAGGAGAAACCTTTCCTTCTTGGATGGCTTCCAGCACGGCGTCGAGGGTATTTTCCGGTGCGTCGATTTCGGTGTATGCCTGGCCTACCATTTCTGGAACATGGGAATCGCTTCCTGCAACTTCCGGAATTCCAAGCTTTTTTGCTTCGGCTGCGGCTTTCCGGTTGGCTCCATTAAAAAGGCAGCGGGAATTGAAAACCTCAACGGCATCAATGTCAAGTCCTTCGAAACTTCCTATCCCGTGAGAACTTTTCTTGAAGGGGTGAGGAATAATAACCGTGCCTCCTAGATTCCTGGCTCTCTCAATCGTTTCTTCCGGACTCAGACGAGGCTCGATATTCTGGCTGACTCCGAGAACAAGTATATGCCCTTTCGAAGAACTAACCTCAACCCCTGGAATGACCGTAAGCTCAAGGCCAAGTTCCAGGGCTCTTTTTTTACAGGCAAGCCCGCCTTCCACAGTGTCGTGGTCACAGATAGCAAATCCGTCAAGCCCTCTTTTACGTGCGGTTTTAAGGATGTCGTCATGGCTTGATTTGCTATCCTTTGAATACTCGGAATGTACATGCAGATCGAATTTCATGCTTAACAGAAGAATGAGAAATGGATTTATATAAATTTTGAAACGGAAGGACTCTGTTCCAAAATCTAGTGATTTTTGCGTTTTTTGATTGAAAATCTGAATTCGCAAGAAGACTCCGGTTATCATTAAAATCAATATTCGACATCTAAAGACTTCAATTCTTAAATTGTATCACAAGGATTGTGACCAATTACAAAATCTAGTGATTTTGAACTTTACATTCATCACTAGATTTTGGTACTGAGTCGGATAGTTCTCTTATATTGCTCAGACACATGCTACGACACTTGCATGGAAGATGTAGGAACTAACCTGGGCATTCTAACTAACGAAAAGTCACAGCCTTTGGAAAAACTATTAAAAAATCCACAAATTGCTGCTTGAACTGAAAAATCAACAAAATAAATAGCTTTGGACTTTTGTTATCTAAAAAATAATTTTAATCGCAATCTCTATTGTATCTCTCTATTGTATCTCTCTATTGATACTCTATATATAAAAGAAAGAGGGGGGGGTAGTTTTAATGGAGTGTTTAAAATCAAAAATTCTAGTACCAAATCCACTCGTCGTGTTGCGAGAGGAATCTGATGACTGGGCGATCCTTTTTAATCCGGAAACTGCAAAAGCTGTGGGGATAAATCCGACTGGTGTTGTAATTTGGAATCTGATTGATGGTAGGAGGAGAATTGAAGATATCCTTTCTGAAATCAATGAGATTTTCTCCAATGTTCCCAGTACTTCAACTGAGGAGGTATCCACTTTTATTAATGAGATATATAATGATGGGTTTGTTGGATATAGGTTGGATAATTGACATAAGAGAGATTACTTTGACACCAGAAACAGATGCAATTTCGAAAATCATACGATCACCGAGAGATGTAGATATAGAGATTACTTCGAGATGCAACCTGAGATGTCGGTATTGCTATTACTTTGATAATCCGGCCATTAACTATCAAGATCTGCCGACGGAGGAGTGGCTACAGTTTTTCAATGAGCTAGGCAGGATGGCAGTTATGAATGTATGTCTAGCAGGCGGAGAACCGTTTATTCGTAGTGATCTTCCAGAGCTACTTGAAGATATAGCCCATAATAAAATGAGGTTTCAGATTCTCTCTAACGGTACTCTCATTAATGATCAGATAGCAGAAGTTATCTATAGAACCCATAGGTGTAATTTTATCCAGGTCTCTATTGATGGCTCTTCACCAGAAGTTCATAATACTTGTAGAGGGCAGGGCTCCTTTGAAGAAGCGGTTAAAGGTATAAAAATATTACAGCATTATGAAATTCCAGTTGCAGTTAGGGTTACATTGCATCACCAAAATATAAAGGATCTAGATAAGATAGCTAATTTCCTTATAAATGATTTAGGCCTTTCTGGATTTAGCACAAATTCGGCTGGTTATTTGGGGTCCTGTCGATGCAATACTGAGGTTCTTTTAACAAGAGAAGATAGAGAGATGGCAATGAAAACGCTACTCCGCCTGTGTGAAGAATACGATCACCGGATCTCAGCTTCATCTGGACCTCTCGCTGAGGCATTAAACTGGAAAAAGATGGAATTGGCTCGCCTTAAATGCTCACTCCCATTCAAAAATGGGGGCTATCTTACAGCCTGCGGCTGTCCGTTTAGTAAAATATCAATTCGGGCTGACGGAGTAATTACACCCTGTAGCATGCTGGCTCATGTGAACCTTGGTCAAATTAATAGAGATTCTCTTCAGGATGTTTGGTTGAGGAGCTCGGCATTAAATGCACTTCGGATGAGGCAAACAATACCTTTAACAACCTTTGAATTTTGCAATGGATGTGAATATATACCTTATTGTACCGGAAATTGTCCTGGTCTTGCCTACAGCCTAACCGGTAAGATAGATCATCCCAGTCCTGATGCCTGTCTCAGACACTTCCTGACAGAAGGGGGAAAGGTACCTTGAACGGAAATAATAGTAGTTTTATTAAAAATAATAGTAGTTTTATTAAAACAGATTTACCTGCTCTAACAGATTTACCTGCTCTAACAGATTTACTTGCTCTAACAGATTTACCTGCTCTTAATCATATCTATTTTTACCTTACAGAAGGGTGTAACTTAGCGTGTAGGCATTGCTGGATAGCACCCAAATTTGATGAGAAAGGTAAACTACCGTCCCTCCCTATAGAGCTCTTTAAAGTTGCAATCTCTGAAGCTAAGCCCCTTGGCCTTAAGGGAGTCAAGCTTACTGGTGGAGAGCCGTTGATGCACCCAATGTTTACAGACCTTTTAGAGATTGTAAGATCTGAAGACTTAGAACTTATTATTGAGACCAATGGATTGCTCTGTACATCTGAAGTAGCCGCAGAGATCGCAAAAATACGCAAGAGATTCGTTTCTGTTAGCATTGATGGCTCAGACGCTGCGACCCATGAGTGGCTAAGAGGAGTTCCGGGCTGTTTTGAACAGGCGAAAGAAGCTGTGAGAAATCTGAAAACAGCAGGAATTAAGCCGCAAATAATAATGACTTTGATGCAGCGAAATATCGATCAGATCGAAGAAGTAATTCATATGGCAGAGCAATTAGGTGCTTCATCAATCAAGTTTAATGTAGTACAGCCAACAGCGCGTGGTGAAAACTTTAGTGAGAGCGGGGAAACACCTGGTTTAGAAGAAATTATCCAGAAGGCGCAATATGTTGAGCAGAAGTTATCATCGACTACAAAATTAAGTTTGATTTTCGGTGTTCCATATGCCTTTCGTTCTCTGAGTCATATATCTAAAGGTGGGTGCGAGGGGTGTAATATTATCAATGTAATAGGTATAATAGCAAGTGGGCATTACGCTCTATGCGGAATCGGAAATCATATACCTGAATTAGTATTTGGTTCTGTGGGTAAAGATAAATTAGAAGACATATGGAAAAATAATGAGGTATTAAACTCTATAAGAACAAAGACTCTCGATAATCTTGAGGGCATTTGCTCTCGATGTCTAATGAAACAAACATGTTTAGGTGGGTGTATTGCCCAAAATTATTACAAGAACAAAAATTTATGGGCTCCTTATTGGTTTTGTGATCAGGCTGATAAGGCTAATTTATTTCCCACCAGTCGTTTAATAAAGTGAAATTATAAAATCTCCCGAATAAACCCTTTGGTTTTTAAAGTTTGTAAGCAGCTTATAACCATGCTTGATACTGGGTTTATCCGGGAGATTATATAATAAGTTAGGGGGTATAATATGAACAAAAAAGAGAAAGCAGAAAAGCTAACATATGAATCTCCAGCATTAATACCACTAGGTGAATTGGCAAAAGGAGCTGGGTATTGTGAAGGTGGATCGACTGAGTCAGGTAGTTGCAAAGCCGGTTCGAGTGCCGGAGGCTATTGTGAGGGTGGTTCGTCTCCTGCCTGGTGAGATAAAACATTCCATAAATAAAACCTTGTAAAAAATACCTATATTTACCTAGTAAAATGAATAAATTGTGTCATGGGCTTTGCACCATGACACGGCTTTTATATGTACCTGATACAGGCGAATGCTAAGTATGAATTTTTAAATAATGAAAAAGGTTAACGAGAATATGTCGCCAAATATAGGACAAAAATCGTTATTATTTTCAGCTGATACATTCAATAATGAGTCGCGGAAATGCATTGACTACTATGCTCATACAGGGCGAAGCATGAACCCTACGCTCTCATACCGAGACTTGCTGGAAATTGAGCCTTCTAATCAGGTACTTATTGGTGATATAATTCTTTTTCGCTATAAAGGCAAGCTAATTGTCCATCGCATAATTGACATAGCCGAAGAAGGGATTAAAACTCGTGGCGATAATAATGAGAGAGAAGATTTTGAGTTTTTAACTCCACAGGATATAATCGGTAAGGTAGTTGCTGCCTGGCAGGGCCATAAGCGACGTAAGATATATGGTGGTCTTATGGGACGGCTTTTCACTCTATATATTCGCACACGTCGCAATCTATACAGGAACACTGTTCCAATTCTAACTCTAATCTATTACTTCATTGCCAGTTGGGGTATTTTGCAATGGTTAATATCCCCCTTTTTCAGCCCTAAGATAGTAAGATTCAACTATCAAGGTCAAAATTCTCTTAAACTTATGATAGGATCTCGTGTTATCGGCCACTATGACTGTCATCTTGACTGTTGGAAGATATGCCCTCCTTTTCTTTTATTCATTAGTAAGGCTACTTTATCACAGGAGAAGATTATCGTTTAATCATTAACGACTAAAACTAAAATGTGGCTAATGACTATCTGTTCAAGAAACTTTTGAGGAGAGTTTACTAACTAACTTCTAGAAAATAGAAGTATGAAATTAATATCAAATCATTTTAATTAAATAGGACTTACGTGGTTGAAACAAGAAATCAATTGCATTAAACCTCCAATTGTATAAAACACTAAACAAATCACAAAGCCTAATGTGCTTGATTTTGTACTTTGAGTGCGTAAGTCCATATTGCAAATATTTACGGTAAATTTTGAAATGTCTTGTGATAAGGTTCATCACCCATATACTTTTCCCATTCCTTTCGATTAAGATTTCGGGTTAAACGGTTGCTGGCTTCGGCTATAAGATCTTTTGTATCACGTATCCACAACCCTGAAGTACTGTCACGACTCGCTGTTGCTACGTATTTTCCATCAGGACTGAAAACAACATTATATACCCAATCCCCATGACTCAAAACAGAAATTTTTTCACCTGTAATTGTATCCCATACGCTTGCTGTTTTGTCATTGCTCGCCGTAGCAATGTATTTTCCATCAGGACTGAAAACAACATTATTCACCCAATCATCATGTTTGAGAGAAGCAAAAACTTGTTTACCTGTAGCTACATCCCATAAACGTGATGTATTGTCATCACTCGTTGTTGCTACGTATTTTCCATCAGGACTGAATACGACACTATTTACCAAACCATTATGCTTGAGAGGAGCAAAAATTTGTTTACCCGTAGCTGCATCCCATAAACGTGCTGCATTGTCATTACTCGCCGTAGCAATGTATTTTCCATCAGGACTGAAAACAACATTATTTACCGAACCATTATGTTCCAGAACAAAAATTTGTTTACCCGTAGCTGCATCCCATATGCGTGCTGTATTGTCCAAACTCGCCGTAGCAACATATTTTCCATCAGGACTGAAAACAACATTATTTACCGAACCATTATGTTCCAAAACAAAAATTTGTTTCCCTGTAGCTGCATCCCATAAACGTGATGTTTTATCACGACTCGCCGTTGCAATATATTTTCCATCAGGACTGAAAACAACATTATTCACCGAACCATTATGTTCCAAAACAAAAATTTGTTTTGTAGCTGCATCCCATAAACGTGCTGTATTGTCATCACTCGCCGTTGCAATATATTTTCCATCAGGACTGAAAACAACATTATTCACCGAACCATTATGTTCCAAAACAAAAATTTGTTTACCTGTAGCTGCATCCCATAAACGTGATGTTTTGTCACGACTCGCCGTTGCAATATATTTTCCATTAGGACTGAAAACAACATCATATACTGAATCATTATGATTCAGAATAGAAGATTCTGTAAACGCATTCCATACATCTGCTGTTTTGTCATCACTCGCTGTAGCAACATATTTTCCATCAGGACTGAACACGACATTCCTCACCGAACCATTATGATTCAAATCGAAAATTTGTTTACCTGTAGTTGCATCCCATACTCGTGCTGTACTATCCCAACTCGCTGTTGCAACGTATCTTCCATCAGGACTGAACAAAACATTCCTTACCCCACCATCATGCTTCAGGACAAAAATTTGTTTACCCGTAGCTGCATCCCATAAACGTGCTGCATTGTCATTACTCGCTGTAGCAATGTATTTTCCATCAGGACTGAAAACAACATCATATACCCAATTATTATGCTTGAGAGGAGCAAAAAGTTGTTTACCCGTAGCTGCATCCCATATGCGTGCTTTATTGTCACGACTCGCTGTTGCTACGTATTTTCCATCAGGACTGAAAACAACATTATTCACCGAACCATTATGTTCCAGAACAAAAATTTGTTTACCTGTAGCTGCATCCCATAAATGTGCTGTATTGTCATCACTCGCCGTAGCAACGTATTTTCCATCAGGACTGAAAACAACATTATTCACCGAACCATTATGTTCCAGAACAAAAATTTGTTTACCCATAGCTGCATCCCATAAACGTGCTGCATTGTCATCACTCGCTGTAGCAATATATTTTCCATCAGGACTGAAAACAATATTATTCACCGAACCATTATGTTCCAGAACAAAAATTTGTTTCCCTGTAGCTGCATCCCATAAACGTGATGTTTTATCACGACTCGCCGTTGCAATATATTTTCCATCAGGACTGAAAACAACATTATTCACCGAACCATTATGTTTGAGAGGAGCAAAAATTTGTTTACCCGTAGCTGCATCCCATAAACGTGCTGTATTGTCCTGACTCGCCGTTGCAATATGTTTTCCATCAGGACTGAAAACAACATTATTCACCGGACCATCATGGTTCAGACCCACAACACTATGAGGTATGAATAATAATCCCTTACGTATTAACTGATCAGCCTCTGGCGTTCTGCTAATATTAAATGATTCGATAGCAAGAAGAATACCTTTATTTAGATTCTTGTCTTCTTCTTGAAGATCATTGGATTGTAAATTTAAATATAAAACACGAGTTTCTTTCGTCTTTTCCCCGGCCTGATGCCCTTGATAGAATGCAAATACAGCTAGAATTAAAAAAATAACAGAAACGATTTTAAATATTTTAATATCGCGGCGTCTTCTCCTTTCTCTTTCAGCCCTTTCTTTTTCTGCCCATTCTTTTTCTGCCCGCTCTTTCTCTGCCCGCTCTTTCTCTGTCCATTCTTGCTCTGCCCGCTCTCTCTCTGCCCGCTCTTTCTCTTCCCGTTGTTTCTCTGCCAGTTCATCATTAAAAACTTTGTTAGAAGATAGTATCGGTTCGATAAACCTGTCGTGTGTTAGTTCATACCAGCGCGCACCTGCCCTCCACTCTGCTCTAATAAGGTGCATGCTTTCAAGCACATCGATGGCTGTATTGGGAACACCACCAGTGAACTCTGGTTCCCGGCACACTATCCCCCGCGTACCCATCGTCGTTATCAGCACTTCACCGCATAATCTGCGCAGACACTCTTCATCAATGTGTGCCTTTTCTGTAGCTGCCTTTATAGCCTCTTCGTAAAATCTGTAAAGTTCCTGTTCTACATTGCCATAGGTTTTCAGGTGCTGAAACGTGATTTGCGTTACATCTGGAGGTAACTCCCTCCAGAGGTTCTGGCATACTACCTGAAGCTGCACAGCCTCTATGAACTCGCCTGTTACTTCAGCAGTCTCGCCTGGTGTTGTTTCAACTCGAATCTTCAGCAAATCTTCGACAAGTTTTTCTGCCACGCCTTCTGCAAAAGAGCGGCCAGTATATTTCAAAGGCTCTTTGATTGCCAGAAGGGCAACCTCACTGCGCAGACGTTCCATGTGAAAACGCGTCCGCAGTCTTTCGGGAAGAAGATAGGCATAAGGGTCTAGCTGAGCTATGAAATCCTCCCGCATGACAAAAACTACCCTTAAAAGGGGATCTGCTTCCAGAGCAGCGCTTACTTGTTCAAAGAATCCCTCTCTATCTTTCCACCGGCCTTGATACGAAGAGAAGATTTCCTCAAACTGATCAAAGATAACTGCACGGGGTAAAGGCATACCATCTTCGTCCAGCACACGCTCCTGTTCACTCAAAAAATCAACAAGTTTCATTTTAGTTAGGCACTCAACATCATAATCACCTTTGGACCAGCTTGTGAGAGTATTAAAGACATATATGTTCGAAATCTCGTCAGTTTTTATATTTTCCAAAATTGTGCCTTTAACCCTTGCTACAGGAAAAATTTCAAATTGATTTCCCTCAAGGAGAGGAATAAGCCCGGCATTGATAAGTGAAGTCTTACCTGCACCCGACTGAGAATAAACAAGAACCAGATTATGTGCAATGACCAGGGACAGGAGATCTCGAGCTTCACGGTCTCTTCCGAAAAAGATGAATTTATCTTCCTGTTCAAAAGGTCGAGGGCCCACGTAAGCCTGGAATTCAGGTCCCACTATTGAAAGCCTCCCATCGTGTTCTCAATTCTACGGAAAAATCATGGCAATCGTGCCAGTACACCTGGTTATTAAGCTCATTAAAATAGCGATCCAGATATTTCTGAGCTTTTTCTTTTTGGGCTCTCAAAATATCATCTCCTGGCACGAGCTGCACGTAGAAGTGCTTTCTACCACTTATTTCTAAGTATTCATCAAGAATCCGGCAAAGAACACGGAAATCCCAATTATTTATCCTGTAACCTAGAAAAAGAATAGATGAGCCTGTAAATGCCTCCTGAATTTTACATACCATTTCCTTTGTAGTCATAAGGTCTTCGACCACAGCCACAAACTGAGCCACGCGTACCAGGTTATAAGAGTTTTCCATTGGATAGTCGTAATTTTTTGCCCATTCACTTGCAATCTGGGAAATAACAGGAATCTTTTCAGAACAAACTCCAGATCCAAGAAAAGGAGTACACTTCCTATTCTTGATTCTCTTAAGAAGGATGTCCCAATCATTATCCTCCAGTATTTTTGGCATTACTAACCCCCTCTACAAAGTTTAAAATTCAAACCATTTCTCCAATTGGATAATAAGCAACGTTAATTTCAAATTTAGATCGTAATTAAAAATTCAGATCATTTTTCCAATTGAATAATAAACAACGTTAATTTCAAATTTAATTCGTAAATTTCCCCTAAATTTAAAATTTGCATTGAATAAAAGAATTTCTGTCCCAAATTACTGTTTTTTAGCTATATTTTTATTGGAAATAACTTTAAATTACGAGATTAGCGAAAATAATGAATTTCAGTCGAGAATAACCTCTTTACTGCATGACACTGCCTTCATGACCAGCCTTCAGGGAAAAAAATTTTAAACGTTTCCTTTTCCTATCTATGAATAAGTCCACTCTCCCCTTCTTGAAATAGAGAAATAAGTTATCTTCTTACCCCCAGGATGCCCCTGCCGAAACATTATCCCTAAACCCCCGGAGTTTATTTGAACTTGGAATTTAAACGACACTCCGCCTCGTCTCACCCCTTCTTCGTTTCAACCTTTATTTGTTGGGTTGTGACAATTAAGACTGATCCTTCTTTATTAAAACCGGTGTTAGATGCTCTGGAATACCATGTAGCTGGATTTGTATACACCCAAATCTGTATGCATCTTCAATGCTACGCCCTCCTCCTAATGCCTGGTAAAAACCAATAGCGAAGGCGATAGCAGCTTTATCACCGATTGCCTGGTTCATGCCAATGACATATTTGATGTGTTTAGCGATGGCTTTTGCCTGAATCTCTGCGTAACAAGCGTTCAATACTACACAATTCACCTGACAACTAAATTGTTCAAACAATGCAGCCAATGCATCAGGCTCGATAGAGTGAGCTTTCCCTGCCAGATCCTCAAAGCACAATTCACCTGTAGGTGTGCCATGACCGGAAAAATGGACTATTTGCGGTTGTGTATCAAGCAAAGCCTGGGATATGTCTGATGGACGAACTGACAATTGTGGCAATTCTAATGTAAAGCGATCCCGAAATTTAGCCAATTTCAGTTTTTCTTGAATCTCTCTAAATTCTTCACCAAGCCGCAGGCGAGATTCATTAGTGGGATCGGCTGCTAAGAAGAGTATCGAAACCTTATCGGTTTTTTCGTTAATTGGAAAATGTCGCCTATTCTCGGTATCTGTTTTTGTGATATCACGATTGAAAGCCTCCCATCGTGTTTTCAATTCTTCGGCAAATTCGCGGCAATTGTGCCAGTATACCTGGATATTAAGTCTCTCAAAATAGCTATCCAGATATTTTTGAGCTTCTTCTTCACGAGTCTCAGCAACATTCCCTGGCACAAGCTGCACGGATATGTGCTTTCTACTACTTCTTCCGATGTATTCATCAAGAATCCTGCAAAGAACACGAAAATCCCAATCAGTTACCTTGTAGCCTATAAGAAGAAGAGATGTGCCTCCAAAAGCCTGCTGAATACGCGGCGGAAGCAGTTTTTGTACCTTTGAAACGGCAACAAGGAAGTTCAGATAGTCGTCCTCTGTCAGAACCAGCGATTCTGGTTTTTTATAGCAGCCATGGAGGTAATATACTAAAGGTTTTGCAGGAGTGGGGTCTAAGTCTAATGACGTTGGTTTGCGTTTCGTGAGGCATTCATCCCACCACCGACACATTTCCTGTCTTGGGTCTTTGCCACGGCTTTTAAGAGCTTTTGCCATAAGGTCATCGTAAGTTGTGGTAATATAAATTGGCAGTGGAAGATCGGCCAGCACTCCGTGAATTTCATCAGGAGTTTCAAAGTATGTTGGTGTGACTTCTTCTGACAGTTCAGTGATTTTATTACAAACCTCTTCCTTTGGAAATACCTTGTCTTCTTCGGTCACAGCCACAAACTGAGCTACCCGTGTCAAATCATCAGAATCTTTCATTGGGTAGTGGTACTTGCTTACCCATTCATTTACAATCTTGGAACTAACTGAAATATTTTCAGAACAAGCTTCAGATCCAAGAAAAGGAGTACACTCCCCTTTCTTGATTCTCTTAAGAAGGAGGTCCCAATCATTCTCTTCCAGCATTTTTGGTATTACTAACACCTTCCAGAAGGTTAAATTCTCTTCTCAATTTTTATCGTGTTTATTCTCCCCACTAACCATTCTTTCCGCTCACCTGTTGTCTTGAAAGCAGATTAAAAATCAGGACAGAATGGAAATGTTTTCAACTCCTCCTCTTTCTCAACTCTTCCATGTCAAGGTCACATTAAAATTAGCACCCGTACCTGCTGCTATAAACATACCGGCTTTTAAATCCATTGAAATGCCAAAAGAAACTTGAACTTCTTCGGGTTGCTTGCTGAGATCTTTTAACCGATTCAATATGGTATTAGCAACAGGCTTTACAATACCAAGCGATTCTTCAAATGTCTGATTTGTGATATTTACTATCTCACGAGATGTAGATGAACGTGAAACACGAGTTGTTTCCCCTTCAACTTCAGCTTCTTCTGCTTCTATTAATACAGTACTGCCATCTTCCAGAGTAAATTTTACAAGGCGTTTCATAGAAAATCACAGTTTGAAATATTTATTTGTAATGCAGCATTTTTATTGAATAATTAAAGTATATTTATTAATATAGGAGAAATAATTATTTAATTGATAAGAAAAAGAAGTCAGAAATACAGATAAAAGACTAGTTATAAAAAATCAAAAATAGTTATAAAAAATCTATCCTTTTTTGCTTTTTGCCAGAAAAACTGCAAGTAAAACAACTCTTCTCAGCTCGGTTCTTCCCGGCACGGTTTTTTCCTGTAATAAACGCTATTTTTTCTCCCTGAGCCTTTCCAGGTATCCGAAGAAATCAAATTTGTTTTCAGATTTTTTGCCCTCGATTTTGTTCTTTTCCATCATTTTGAATCTTTTATCTATAATATATTCTCCTATTGGATTAACAAAACCAAGCAGTATTCCCAACCCTGTAAAAATATATAATACTGTAAAAATTTTCCCTGTATCTGTTTTAGGGGCTAAGTCCCCGTAACCCACTGTTGCCAGAGTGATAACCGAAAAATAGAAAGAATCAAGCCATCTCCAGCCTTCAACTCTATGGTAAAAAAAAGTGCCTACAGAAAGGGTGAGCACAGCTAAGTAAAGGAGAGACCTGAACTTCGGATCTTTAAGCAATGTTCCTAATGTCTTCATAAACATCAAGAATGTGAAAAGAAAAGGAATCGTTATCTTTCCCCCCAAACATATTTTCCATCTAAGATTAAAAAGAAACCCTTTCAAGCTGTAAATTCTGACGTAACTGGGAAATGACTGATAGATGATACGACTATTAGAAACGCGGGCTTTCAATCCGGTCCCACTTTCTGAAGCTCTGTCCAAGCAGATAGAGGGAAGGAGGAACCAGCAGGAGGTTTACAAGCACATAGTACGGGCCAAACATTGACAGGATGATGTTAACCAGCAGCAGCGGCATGACTGAGAGCGTATATACTGCAAAAGTCCTGCCGTTATAGAGGTTTATGGAAGGAGAAAGCCCTGTCAGGTAAATAAGTATCGAAACCATGCAAAGCGAAATTGAGAGGAAAAGCAGCAGGTCTGGCAGCAGAAATGCAGGGTCTTTTTTAAGGGTGAGCAGGATAAGAAGTATAAACGGAACGAGATTCAGGAAAAGGAAACTGTTGAGTTTGCTCTTTATCATGTCCGAAACTTTCAGAGGAAGGAAAGCATACGAAGTAAAGATATCATACTCTGTGAGCCAGTTGTACATCGAAGAGGAAAGGACTCCCATAACAAGGGAAAACAGGATTAGAATATTTAAAGCTGGTAGAACCTTTCCCAGAGCTGAAAGGAGCATCCAGATAAGAGCTGCAGGCAGCAGGAACGAAAAAATTAACTTTCCGAGTCCTCCCTCACTTCTTTTCAGGTCAAGGAAATCCTTTGCGACAAAAGTTGCATACCTGTAGGAACCAAATACCCTGCACAGCCTGAAAAATGAATTTGGAAAGTTCTTTTTTGCCTGGGGAAAGTCAACCCTCAGGAAAAACAGGGATAAAGCCGAAGGAATGATTATAAGCCCAGAGGAGAGCAGGAAACAGCTTTTAGAAGGAAGAAGGAAAAAGGAAAGGCTAGGCAAGCTATAAAAGATTCTTGAATCCATATTTCCGGAAATAAAAAGCAAGAAAATGCAGCTAGCCAGTAAACCCCAGGTCAGCAGCTTTCCGGAATGGGCATAAATAGTAGATAAGAAAAACACCAGGGAAAGCCCGATCATAAAGGAAAGAGAAAGGGTCAGGAGAAGGAGGAGAAGGGTAACAGGAAAATGAAAGTTTCCTGTCGGTATAAAGGCTGCAGCAAGCGCAAAACCTGCAATGAAAGGCAGCACATAGAGGACAAAGTAATATACGACATCTTTTATAAGGAAATTTGCAAAGATCAATCTCTCTGAAACAGGAAGCGTCCTTGAAGAATATGCTATCAGACTTGCCTGCCCGAAACGACGGTTCATAAACTCCCTACCCATAAGCCCGAAGGCCCCTACCATGCCTCCCAGAAGCAAGAAAAGATAATGCATTCCGAGTGCGATCTGGGCATACGTAAAGATTTCGCTGAAAACTGGCAGAACCAGACTTACGAAGAAAGTAAACAGGAAGATAAAAACCGGAAAGAGGGAAAAACCATTGTTCCCGAAAAGATTTGAATGCATTCGCCATTCTTCTTTGAGCATGCTTTTGAAAATCTCAAACATAAAATCCCTGCTAGTTTTAGTCTTGATTTTGCGCTATTTTTACGCTCGTTTTTGTGATATCTACTCTTATTTTAGGCAATTTTTGCTTTTATTTTCAGGCAATTTCTACCTTATTTTAGGTGATTTTTGCTCTTGTTTTTAGGCAATTTTGACTTATGTTATTGTGCTATTTTTACTCTTATTTTTGTGACAGTTTACTAATTCCTACGTGATAAAAGAGTCTCACATCCTGTAATTTTGTTATGCATAATGTGCAGGTGTAATCAAATCGATGTCGGAATTCCCTGGTTGGCTTACCAGTCCCAAAAAGAACTCTTCAAAGTTTCTTTCCTTAAGGGCAGGATCGTCCAGGCGGCCTGTATATATCAGTTTTCCTTTGTAAATGATCCCAATGCTGGTACAGATCTGTCTTGCAATTTCGAGGATATGTGTTGAAATAAAAACTGTTCTTCCGTTTTTCCTATAGCCTGCGAGAAAATCCTTTACTTTTCTCTGCATTACAGGGTCAAGATTGATTAGAGGCTCATCGATAATTGCGAGTTCCGGCTCATGCAGGAAAGCCTGGGCAAACATCAGTTTCTGCCTTGTGCCTCTTGAGAGGTCTTTGCACAGTGAATTTTTCTGGTCACCAAAATCCAGGAATTCGAACCATTTTTCACAGGCTTTCTCATAGTTTTCCATTTTCCGGATCTTTGCAACAAAATAGAGGTATTCTTCTGCCGTCAAAAAACTCGGGGGAGTTTCCTGTTCAGGAACAATACCTGCAAGTTCCCGAACCCGAATAGGGTCTTCGAGCACATCCACTCCTAGTACCCTGACTGAGCCGGAGGTTGGCTTTATTTGACCGGTAAGCATTTTGATCATGGTTGTTTTTCCTGACCCGTTAGGGCCCAGAAGCCCAAAAAGTTCACCTTTTCCAATCGAAAGGGAAATGTCATTTACTGCCTTTGTACTTCCGTAGGATTTAGAAAGATTTCTTACTTCAATCATATTTAAGGCTCCTGAAAGCCCGATATTTACAGGCAAATAAAGATGCAATGCTAATCTAGAGTAAATTAGCGTAAATTAAAGTTAATTAGCGTAAATTAAAGTTAATTAGCGTAAATTAGAGTTAATTAGCATAAATTAAAGTTAATTAAAGTTAATTATGGTTAACTGAAATAAATTGGAATTGTTCAGAGTAAATTAAAGTAAATCAGGGTAAATTATAAGTGATTAGTTATAGTAAGCAGCACAGAGTAAAATTTTACTCCAAGTGCTTATTATCTAAAAATATATAAAAGAGTTTCGGAGAATATTTTTGAATTTAATTCAGAACAGAAATGAAATTATTTGAGTTGTGAAGGAAGGAAAAAATAAAAAAAAGTTTAAAGCGAGATTATTTCAGAATAAAACAAAATGTAGTTTTATTAAATAATATTTATTAAAATATGGTTATTTTTTCAGCCCCTTTTCAATGGCTTCAACAACACTTCTCAGTACTTTGATTCTGGAGTATCGTTTGTCGTTTGATTCTACAATAACCCACTGGGCATTTATTGTGCTTGTTTTCTGAAGCATCTCATCGACTGCAATTTTATAATCCTCCCATCTGTTCCTGTTCCGCCAGTCTTCGTCTGTAATTTTCCATTTTTTCTCAGGGTCATGTTGCCGGCTGTTAAAACGTTCCAGTTGAGTTTCCTTATCAATGTGAAGCCAGAACTTAACTACAATTGCTCCGGCCTGTGTCAGAATTTCTTCAAATTCATTGATCTCCCTGTAAGCCCTTTTCCATTCTTCCTCGTTACAAAAGCCTTCAATTCTTTCTACCATGACGCGGCCGTACCAGCTCCGATCAAAAATTGTTATATGGCCGGCTCTAGGGATTCCTTCACAGAAACGCCAGAGATAATGATGGGCTTTTTCGATGTCATTCGGCGAGCCCACAGGGACTACCCTGTAGAGCCTGGGATTTAGATCCTCTACAAAACGGTAGATGTTTCCTCCTTTGCCAGCCGCGTCCCAGCCTTCAAAGACCACAACCAGGGGATGCTTTTTCTCAAAAAGTTCATACTGGAGGTCTGCAAGTTTTTGCTGGTATATCTTTTTTGATTTTTTATATTCATTGGTATCCATCTTTTTGGAGAGGTCAATCTTTTCCAGAATGGAATTGTTAAGCTGAGGGATCCCTGGGGTTTCCGTATCCAGATATTTAAGGGTCTGCTCAGCCGGTATTCTAGTTGCCTGTTCAATAGAAGCTTCAATCGCGTGGATGACCGTCGTCATAATTTTTAAAGTTGCAAAGTTCCTGTCATTAGCTTCAACTATTGTCCAGGGGGCATAAGGCATATCGGTCTTCTCTAAGATCTTCTCGACAAGCGGCAGATACTCATTGTATTTATGGATGAAATCAAGGTCCTGTTTTGCTTCATTCTCGTATTCGTCAAATATTGAAATATCAACTTTTTTAAGTTCTTTGAAACGTTCTTTATGCTCTTTTTCACTGATATGGAGGAAAACTTTTATTATAAGATACCCATCATCGGCAAGTTGTCGCTCAAAATAGTTTATTTCTTCCAAGTATTTCCCCAGTTCTTCTTCAGATTTGTTCTTTTCCAGACACTCTATAATTGCCCTGCTGTACCAGCTCCTATCAAAGATTGCAATCTTTCCTCTCACAGGAACTCTGGACCAGAAGCGTATAACGAAGGGCTTAAGGAGTTCTTCATAGCAGGGCCTGGTCATGGTATGGAAATCGTATCCTCTGGGGTCGAGAGAAAGAATAAAACGGTTGATATCCTCTGCCATTCCGGATACGTGCCAGCCTTCGAAAACGAGGATAACAGGTATCTTCAAATCCCAGGCTTTGCGCTGTAGTTCTCCGAGCTTGGCTTTAAATATTTTGTGATTTTTTTTATACTCGGCAATTGTTATTGCCTTGGAGAGATCAATTTTTTCAAGCATAAGGAACCCTGCTTATTTTTTTAAAATTGAGAATTATCTCAGTATTAATTTATATTGATACCAGTTCATAAGATATAATTCCTAGAACATAACAACTATCTAAATAAGTATAATATATAATATTATATTTATTTAGTTTTGTCTTTTTGCAGATGTGACTTATTTTCAATTAACATATATATCAATTGTCTGATTCTATAAATCGAGAATATTTAGACCATGTTAATGAAAAATAATGAAACTCCCGATTGCAGAACAAAGTATTTGTTTCACGGGATGTTTGCTTCTGTGAGTCTATACTAACAGAATAGAAAACTATTTTATAAATATAGTAGAATAATTATTGGATGTTAAGTATATATATTAGTTTTATTCCCTATATATTCTATATTTAATAGTTCATTCTATTTATAGTTATATAAACTATTAATATACAAAATAGCAATTTATTTTGATGTGTATTATATAGTATAGTTAAATATACATTACAACATATTACAAATATTTATATATTTTAAAGTATGCTTTAAATGATATACTATTGATGTAATATGTAAGCATTAACTTATATACAAGCATTAACTTATACACACAGTTAAATATACTTAATATATAATAAATTATTTAATAACTGTTTTATTTTGTAACTTATTAATTTCAGTATGATTAGAAGCATTTTAAAATATATATTTTGTATATTTGTTATATGCATATATACCTATAAAACAATAACATATAAAAACTATCTATTTGATTATATATTTTAGGACGATTGATTTAAGAATAAACACTCTTTTTTGAAACTGATATTATATTATATATCATATTATAATTCCCTTAAATTATTACAAATAGTAAGTATTTTGTAAATTATTAACTAAAAAACGATATTAAACTAAATTATTAAATATAGTTACTCAACAAAACAAACATATATAATTAGTAAACTATTTTGATTCAAAAAAACATATAAATTACACCCAATATTTTTTATGATTTTTCATTACTTTTTACAAACGTTTATTAATATAACACCATATTTATAATATACTTTTTCAAGCAAATGGTATACACTAATAAGTTTAAATTTTGGTAAAATCGCATAGCTACAAATTGAACAAGTAATAAAATAACAACTCAAATGTGATAACAAATAGACAAAAATAACGATGTTTCAAAATCAAGGCCTTTTTATTTTTTGCATGGAAATACTTGCTTATTCTTATAGAATATGGGTATAAATATCTTTTAGATTCTTTCTCTTTTTTCTTTCATGACTTTATGCGTTTACTCTTACGGTTGTCGACCAAATGCCCCATATTCATATAGTCTTTGTAATACACGGCTTCACAAAATTGGGGTCTAAAAACTATTCTGTAATTATTTTCGGGCCTATACATATACTATGTAAGAATAAATTAATTTTTAGATGGTTTGAACCTACAGAAAAGTTTCAAAAAACAAACAACATAAAATAATTTTTTGTTATGCATACAAGTTATAAACTAACATATTTTTATTACAAAAACTGAGCTTTGTTCACTCAGTAAGAGTTTCCAGACAGGAATCATAAGGAAAACCATGGGAAATAGGCGAAGCTTGTCTGAATAAGTTAGTTTTTTGTATATTTAACTGTAAATCTCTCTTAGCTTTTTCAATTCTGTTTTTTATTTTTATTATACATTAACTGTATTAATGAACATTCGTTTTTTTATGTTTCTATATTTATATAATAATTTTTAACTCTATTAGTGTAGACTTGCTAAGTGGAAAACTAACAAAAAAACATAATTAACAATCTATATATTTTATTCAAAAATGTGCTTTAAGGTTTATCGCTCAAAATTTATACTATCTGAGCCCAATATATAGATAAGACTCTTAAACTTCAGGAGGTCTCATCTATAGAAATTCACTATTTAAATAGGTGATATCTAAATATACCCTAAAATATAGTTTAATCATTATTATTTTAATTTAATAATTTCTATAGTTTAATGTACGTTTTATTAATAGTATATAAATTTAATATATAATATAGATTTTGCGTGATAAAATAATTTCTTTTTCTGTATTATTATACAATTACAACTAATAAACCATAAATTAAAGTGCCTGGTTATTCAAGAAATATCAGAGAAATAAAAAAATCTGTAACTAAATTATAATGCCAGCTCAAGGTCAAATATTTCTTCAAAAAGTTTGTATTTTTTGCGGGCCCTGTACAGGTACTGGCGGATGGGAGTTTCATCTTTTGCCCTGGCAAAAAGAGCTTCGATTTCCCCTCTGGAGAAGACGGCTTCAAGCTTTTTCATAGGAATTGACTCAAGCCCTTTCCAGTCATCGATCCTTTGATTGCTTATAGGAATTGGAATTGGAAGCAAGGATACCTGGACCTCATCTACCCAGTTCCATTCGGAATCATAGATGTTTGCATAAAAAGCTCCGCAAGAAATGCATTTTGTTACCACTATGGTTCTTTCTCCTGCCGTGTGATAGCTAAGGCTCATAAGTATGGAATCACATCTGGTGCAGTTACCAATCTCATTTTCTTCCAGGCTATAAGCATGTATCTGGTTCTCTCCAATGTATAGATCATTTCCTTTAAGATCATAGCTGTATTCCATATTATTTGCTCCTGGATGAGGTTGAGAGGGTCAATGCTATTGGTTTTTGGGCTTTTTCTTATTTTTCACTCTCTTTCTTTGTAAAGGTTATAAACCTATTAATATTAATCGGGTTTACTTTTCTGAAAAACCATACTTTTTTTTCAATATATTAGTACCCTTATAATATTCCCCTATGGTTTGTTAAGCTTTTCATATATTTCTCTTCTTATAATAATATTCCAGTTTTTTGATATTTCATAATAAAAATATATCAGAAAGAATTGTAATTAAAATTTATTACAACTCATTATAAATATCTCTACAATACTGCAAATATTAGTATCAAAATTTCAATACCAAATTTCAAAAATTTTCTATTAAAACTATTCTTAAAAGATAAAACTCTTTTAAAAATAAATCATCAATTTTTCAATATTTCCTGGAAAATAATAAAAATAGGTTTCCTGGAATATTATTTCCTGGAAAATAATAAAAAATAGGTTTCCTGGAAAATTATTTCCTGGAAAATAATAAAAATAGGTTTCCTGGAATATTATTCAATGAAAATAACCAGAGAAATCTTTCCATTTTGAGACAAAAAACCTCAAAGAAAAAAGACTCGACATTTCTAAAAATCAAAAACCAAGAATTTTATTTGTCAACTTGCGCACTTAATTCTCACGAGTTAACAAAATACTTATATGTGTGTATGTATGCATAGACGAAAAGTTTAAATTATCGACTAAAAGTTTAAATACTTCTTCTAATTTTTCATATAAATTCAAGTAAATAAAAGAAAAATGGTTTGAATTCTAACAAAATAATCGAACTTTTCTACAAAAAGAAAACTTTCCTCTCTTTTCAGCATACGTTATTAAATACTTCCTCATTCAAAAATAAGAATGTAAGTGTATAAGGAGGTGAAAAAATCTTGGAAAAAATTTTAACAAAAAAACCCGAGTCATGCAAAAACTGCGGAAGCTCCTCTTTCGTGAAAAGAGGTCTAGATATATCCACAAAAGGAAAAAAACAGAGATTTCAATGCTTAAATTGTGGTAAAGTCACTTATGGAGACCCAATAACAAATTAAAGGAGAAAAAGACCAATGAACAAAGTAAAAGAATACATAAACCAACATATAAAAGAAATCTTTACAATTACCTGTTTTTTTC
>Ga0183097_10589_pt1 | contig 57602 bp, 45 predicted proteins | sample BioMet8_FD_128883 | JGI IMG/M metagenome (GOLD analysis project Ga0183097, IMG submission 128883) | Microbial communities from bioreactor (seeded with sewage sludge) at Lawrence Berkeley National Lab, California, USA - Biofuel... | ecosystem: Engineered > Bioreactor > Anaerobic > Unclassified ... | reverse complement strand
CTGGTGGCCTTTGTGGCACTGCTGACCAGCGATCTGCTGGGCGTTTCGCCCATTTATGAGGTGCTGCTGGAGCGCATGACCGGCAAGGGCCACCCCAAAACGGCCACCGGCAAAGAGACGAAAAGCCACGGTGTGATACTGGAAGTGCCCGTAGAGCTGGGCAGCAGCGCGGCAGGCAAAAAAATCAGCGAGGTAGACTGGCCCCAAAATGTGCTGGTGGCCGGGGTGCGGCGGGGCCACCGCGAGCTGGTGCCCAGCGGGGAAACCCGGCTGTTGCAGGGCGATTATCTGGTCGTCTTGTCGTCTGAAGCGCAGTACGAGCAGGTCAACCGAGGCCTGCGGCGCATTTGTTATTGTGAAGACAGACCGCAGAAAGCGGCCCCCGCCGCGCCAAAATGCGGCCCAAACAAGTAGTACAAAACAGCCCCTTGGGCGTTTTTGTCCAAATAAAAGGAGGAAAGAGCAATGAGCAAGTTGAATTTAGAGCCCCAAACTGTGTTCGGTTTTTTTGAGCAGATGAGCGAAATTCCCCATGGGTCGGGCAATATAAAAGCCATCAGCGACTGGTGTGTAAATTTTGCAAAGCAGCGCGACCTTACCTATGTGCAGGATGAGCTGGGTAATGTCATTATTTTTAAAGACGGCACCCCCGGTTACGAGCAGGCCGAGCCGATGATCTTGCAGGGCCACTTGGACATGGTGTGCGAGGCCGTGCCCGGCAGCACAAAGGACATGGAAAAAGAGGGCCTGACACTGGTGGTGGACGGCGACGAGCTGCATGCCGACGGCACGACGCTGGGCGGCGACGACGGCATTGCTGTTGCGATGGCGCTGGCAGTGCTGGATGCGCACGACTTACCGCACCCGCCCATTGAGGCAGTGTTTACCGTGGACGAAGAAATTGGCCTGCTGGGGGCTTCGGCCATCGACGTTTCGCCGCTGAAAGGCCGCCGCATGATCAATATCGATTCAGAGGAAGAGGGCATTTTCACCGTCAGCTGCGCGGGCGGCAACCGCACCACCTGCACGCTGCCGCTGGCGCGTGCGCCGTATGAGGGCACGACACTGCGCCTGACGCTGGGCGGTCTGCTGGGCGGCCATTCGGGCGGGGAGATCCACAAAGGGCTTGGCAACTCCAATATGCTGATGGGCCGCGTGCTGTATGCGCTGTCGCAAAAGGCAGACCTGCGGCTGGCCACGGTGGCCGGTGGCACCAAAGACAACGCCATCCCGCTGCACACCGTGGCAGTGCTGGCCACCCAAGACCCCGCCGCCGTGCGCGCCGCAGTAACAGAGCTGCAAACGACATTGCAAAACGAATACCGCAAGGTGGACCCGGGCCTTTTTCTGCACTGTGAGGACGAAGCCGCCGGTGCACAGCCGATGGACAAAGCGTCTACCGAAAAGGCCATCTGCCTGCTGACCTGTATGCCGAACGGCGTGCAGACGATGAGCGCGGATATTGACGGCCTCGTACAGACCTCGCTGAACCTTGGCATTTTGACCACCGAGCAGGGCACGCTCTCCGCGTCGTTCAGCGTGCGCAGCAGTGTGGAAAGCCAAAAGCAGATGATGGTCGATCGCATCCGCTGCCTGATGGCGCAGCTCGGCGGCAGTATTACCATCCACGGCGATTACCCCGGCTGGGAGTACCTTGCCAACTCGCCGCTGCGCGATTTGATGGTAGAGGTATACCGCGACCAGTACGGCAAAGACCCGAAGGTCGAAGCCATTCACGCCGGGCTGGAATGCGGGCTGTTTGCAGGCAAGCTGCCCGGGTTTGACAGCGTGTCCATCGGCCCGGATATGAGCGGGGTACACACCAGCCGCGAGCGGCTGAGCATCCCGTCCACCCAGCGCACCTGGAAACTGCTGTGCGAAGTGCTGCGCCGCGCAAAATAAACCGGCGCCCGAACGGCAAACCCCCAAAATAAAAATGCAGCCCGCCCGGCAGCCTTGCCGGGCGGGCTGCCGCTGTTTGCGGGCACGTGGGGGGATGGACTTTTCCCTTGTAATTTGCTATGATTTAGAAGGTAAAAAATCTCAAACAGGTCTTCCTGCCGCAAACGCGGCAAAAGGAGTGCTGATGATGGAACGGTTACCGGTTTTATTTGTAGGGCATGGGTCCCCGTTGAACGCGATCGAAAACAACAGTTTTACCGCCGTATGGCGCAGCTTGGGGCAGCAGTTGCCACGGCCGAGGGCCATTTTGTCAATATCAGCCCACTGGTATGTGCCGGGCAGCCGGGTAAATGACGACCCGTCGCCCCGCACGATCTATGACATGTATGGCTTCCCGCCGGAGCTGTATGCCAAAACCTACCCCGCCGCGGGCTCGCCCGCGCTTGCCGCACGGGTGCACGAGCTGCTGGGCAGCGCGGTGCAGACCGACAACACCTGGGGCATCGACCACGGCAGCTGGTCGGTGCTGGCCCACCTTTACCCGGCAGCCGATATCCCGGTCGTGCAGCTCAGCGTTGACCGCACGGCAAGCCCGCGACGCCAGTACGAAATTGGGCAGGCGCTGCGCCCGCTGCGGGACGAAGGGGTGCTGATTATGGGCTCCGGCAATGTGGTGCACAACCTTGCGCGGGTCAGCTGGGATATGGCGGGCGGCTACCCGCTGGCACAGCAGTTTGACGACACGATCAAAGAGGCCGTTTTGCGCGGTGACATCGACAAGGTGTTGCAATATGACCGGCTGGGCGAGGCGGCGGCCCTTGCGGTGCCGATGCCGGACCATTACGGCCCGCTGCTGTATACGCTGGGTGCCTGCACCGGCGGCGAACAGGTGACGGTATTTAACCCCGTTTGTGTGATGGGTTCACTTTCGATGACAGGGTTTTTATTTGAAGGAGGCGGAACAGAATAATGAGCAGAAGAGAAATACGCAAGGTTTTGCGCGGCTTTCATGCCACCGATGGTGCCGGGGTGCATCTGGTAAGGGTGCTTGGGTACGACGACGTGCAACTGTTTGACCCGTTTTTAATGCTCGATTCGTTTGATTCTACGGACCCCGAGGATTATATTAAAGGCTTCCCGATGCACCCGCACCGCGGCATTGAAACGGTGACCTATTTAATTTCGGGCCGCATTGAGCACAAGGACAGCCTTGGCAACAGCGGGGTGATCGGCCCCGGCGACAGCCAGTGGATGACGGCGGGCAGCGGCATTTTGCATGAGGAGATGCCAAAACCGTCTGAGCGCATGCTGGGCTTTCAGCTGTGGCTGAACCTTGCGAAAAGCGAAAAAATGACCCACCCGGCCTACCTTGGCATCACGCCGGACATGATGGGGCACACGGTGCAAAACGGCGTGGAAGTTCGGGTGCTCTCGGGCGAGTTTGGCGGCGTAAAGGGCGTGACCCCCCGCCACCTGCCCGCGACGATTTTAGATTTGACACTGCCTGCGGGCAGCAGCATTGCGGTGCCAGCCTCGCAAGGACAAACGGCCTTTGTGTTTTTGATCGAAGGTGACGGCGGGGTGAACGGCGAGCAGATTGCCGAAAAATCGGCCGTATTGCTGACCGACGGCGATGAGGTAGAGCTTGCCGCCAGCGCGGGCAGTGTGCTGCGCGCCATCTTTTTTGCGGCCCCGCCGCTGCACGAGCCGGTGGCATGGGGCGGGCCGATCGTGATGAACACCCGTGCCGAGCTGGAGCAGGCGTTTGATGAGCTGCGCACCGGCACTTTTATCAAAGAAAACGGCATGCCCAAAGCATAAAACCGCAGGCTGCCACATAAAGAATAAATTGTAAAGACCGCCGTGTGCATGTGCACAAGGCGGTCTTTTTGACACCAAAAAAAGAAGACAAAAAAGCAAAACGCACCCGTTGCGGCGGGTGCGCTTTGCTGGGAGGGGTGCCGAAAACCGGCAGCGGAAACAACGTGAAATTACAAATGCCAGATGTCGCGGTTATATTGCAAAATGGTGCGGTCGGCGGAGAAAAAGCCCGACTTTGCAATGTTGACCAGCATTTTTTGTGCCCACAGCGGGCGGTTTTCATAGTCGGCAAACAGCTGTTCTTTGACGCGGATATAATCCTGCAAATCCAGCAGCGCCATAAACCAGTCTTTGTGGGTCAAATCCTGGTACAGGCGGCCCAAGTTGCCCGCATCACCGGCCCGCAGCATCGGCTTGCTCAGCAAAAAGTCCACCAGCGGGGCAATAAACGGGTCGTCGGCCAGCGCGGCGGCATCGTAGCTGCCCTCATCGTACAGCCGGATCACCTCGTCGCTGTGGCGGCCAAACAGGTAGATGTTGTCGCTGCCCACAAGGTCGGCAATCTCCACATTGGCACCGTCCAGCGTGCCAAGGGTCAGCGCCCCGTTCAGCATCAGCTTCATGTTACCGGTGCCGGACGCCTCTTTGGAGGCAAGGCTGATCTGCTCGGAAACATCGGCCGCCGGGATGAGCTTTTCTGCGCGGGAGACGTTATAGTTTTCGACAAACACCAGTTTCAGCCACGGCGAGACGGCGGGGTCCTGCTCGATGACCTGTGCAAGGCACAGCAAGGCGTGGATGATGTCCTTTGCCAGCACATAGGCGGGCGCGGCCTTGGCCCCAAACAAAAAGGTGATGGGCCGTTTGGGCAGGTTGCCCGCGCGGATCTCGCGGTATTTCCAAATGATGTACAGCAGGTTCATCTGCTGGCGTTTATACTCGTGCAGCCGCTTGATCTGCACGTCAAAAATACTTTCGGGGTTCAGGGTAATGCCGTCCTGCGCGGCAAGGGTGGCCGCCAGCCGCAGCTTGTTCTGCCGCTTGATCTCGCACAGTTCACCCAGCGCCTCGGCGTCGTTTTGCAGCACCAGCAGCCCGGCAAGGTCATCGGCATTTTTGTGCCAGCCGTCGCCGATATGGCGGCTGATAAAGGCTGAAAGCGCCGGGTTTGCCACCATCAGCCAGCGGCGGAACGTGATGCCATTCGTTTTATTCGAAAATTTTTCGGGGTAAATGTCGTAAAACGGTTTCAGCTCAGACGTCTCTAAAATTTCGGTGTGCAGCGCGGCCACGCCGTTCACCGAAAAGCCGTAGTGCAGGTCCATGCGGGCCATGTGCACCCGCTGTTGCTCGTCAATAATGGCAAGCTGCGGCGCGGGGTGCCGCTCTGCGGCGCGCTTTGCCAGTGCGGTGATGACCGGTACCAGCGCGGGCACGGCGGTCGCGAGGTCGGCCAGCGGCCATTTTTCCAGCGCTTCGGCCAAAATGGTGTGGTTGGTGTACGCGCAGGTGCACGTCACAAGGTCGGCCGCCTCGTCAAACGGGATGCCCTGCGCCATCAACCGGCGCACCAGCTCGGGGATGATCATCGACGGGTGGGTGTCATTGATCTGGATGGCTACCGCATCGGGCAGCTCGCGCAGCGTGCGCCCGGCCGCCGCAAGGTCGCCCAAAATCAGCTGTGCGGCGCACGAGACCAAAAAGTACTGCTGGTAAATGCGCAGCATGCGGCCCTTGTGGTCCGAATCGTCCGGGTAAAGAAACAGCGTCAGGTTGTGCGCAAGGTCCTCTTTGTCAAAGGTAATGCCGTCGGTGACGATCGACGGGTCCACCCCGTCAAGGTCAAACAGGTGCAGGCGGTTTTTTACCTTGCCGCCATAGCCGGGCACGTCGATGCCCAGTAACTTTGCGTGCAGCCGGCCAAAACCGAATTCCACTTCAAAGCTGCGGCCGGTGTCGATCAGCCAGTTATTTGGTTGCAGCCAGTCATCGGGCAGCTCGGTCTGTTTTTTATCCACAAATTTCTGCCGAAACAGCCCGTCATGGTAGCACAGCCCCACGCCGTCACCCGGCAGGCCCAACGTCGCAATCGAATCCAAAAAACAGGCGGCAAGGCGGCCAAGGCCACCGTTGCCAAGGCTAGGCTCCGGCTCTGCGTCCTCCAGCGTGGCAATGCTTTTGCCCGCGGCGGCAAGCTCTGCTTCCACCTCGTCCCACAGGCCAAGGTTCAGCAGGTTGCAGGCCAGCAGGCGGCCAACCAGAAACTCGGCCGAAAGGTAGTAAAGCTTGCGCTGCGCCGCGGGGGTGGGCAGGGCTTCGGCCCGCTTGCGGCACAGGGCCAGCGCGGCGACATACAGCTCTTCATCGGTGCACTGTGCTACCGGTTTGTGGTACAGCGTTTCGGTTTGTTCGTTCAGCATAACGGGTACCTCCTTGGGGCAGGGCCGCGCGGCGGCCGGTGGGTGGGTGTTGTTGGGCGGTCAGGCTTTGGGCGCGCGGCCAAACAGGCTGCAAAGCCCTGCAATGCGCGCGGCCAGTGCGTCGTTTGCACTGCCGGGGGCCATGCGCCATACCCAGTTGCCCCCCAGTGTGGACGGGGTGTTGATGCGCGCTTCGCCGCCAAGGCCAAGGTAATCCTGCATCGGGATGACGGCAAGGTCTGCCACGCTGGCAATGGCGGCGCGGATAAACGCCCACTGTTCGTCGTCACGGTGGTGAATATCCAAATAGCGCCGCGCAAACCGCACATCGGCCCGCCGGGCGGTTTGCAGCCAGCCCAGCATGGTGTCATTGTCGTGGGTGCCGGTATATACCACGCAGTTTTTTTGGTAGTTGTGCGGCAGATAGTCACTCTCTTCCCGCGTGTCAAAGGCAAATTGCAGCACCTTCATACCGGGATAGCCGCTGCGGCGCAGCAGTTGCCGCACACCGGGGGTCAAAAAGCCCAGGTCTTCGGCGATGATCTGCCGCCCGCGAAACTGCTTGCGGATGGCGCGGATGAAGTCGAGCCCCGGCCCCTTGCGCCAGCGGCCATTGCGGGCGTTGGGTGCGCCGTGGGGGATGGCGTAATAGCTTTCCAGCCCGCGAAAATGGTCAATGCGCACGGTGTCAAACAGCTCAAAGCTGGCGGCAAGGCGGCGCATCCACCAATCATAGCCGGTTTGGGCCAGCACGTCCCAGCGGTACAGCGGGTTGCCCCACAGCTGGCCGTCGGCTGAAAACCCGTCGGGCGGGCAGCCGGATACCTCGGTGGGCAGCTTGTTTGCATCCAGCTGAAAAATTTCGCTGTTCGCCCACACGTCGGCAGAATCCATCGCCACATAAATGGGCATGTCGCCAATAATGTGCACCCCTTTGCCTTCGGCATAGGTTTTCAGCGCACACCACTGGGTGAAAAATAAATATTGCAAAAACACGCAAAACCGCTGCTCGCGCAGCAAGGTGCGCCCCGCCTCTGCCAGCGCCGCGGGTTTGCGCAGCCGCACGTCGTCGGGCCATTCGGCCCACGAGTGCTGGCCGTTTGCCGCCTTAATGGCGGTGTACAGCGCATAATCGTCCAGCCAGCTTTTGTGGCGGCGCCAAAATTCGTCCAGCTCAGCGTCGCCCGTAAAGCGGTCAAACGCCCGTTGCAACAGGGCAAACCGCGTCTCGTACAGCGCGGCATAATCCACTTTGGTATCGCTGCCACAGGCCGCGGCGGCGCACTCCTTTGCCGTCAACAGCCCGCCCGCCACCAAAAGGTCGGGGTCAATAAAATACGGGTTGCCCGCAAAGGCCGAAAAGCTTTGGTACGGGCTGTCGCCATAGCTGGTGGGCCCCAGCGGCAGCACCTGCCAGTAAGTCTGCTTTGCCGCGGCCAAAAAGTCCACCCAGTCATACGCCGCCTTGCCAAAGGTGCCAATGCCGTAGGGGGAGGGCAGCGAAAACACCGGCATTAAAATGCCGCTCGCACGTTTCATCCCTTCACCGCCCCGGCTGCAACGCCCTTAATGATGTATTTCTGGCACGAGATGTAAAACACGATGATCGGCACAATGGCAAACACCAGCATTGCCATCATCGCGCCCCAGTCAATCGAGCCATAGCCGCCCTTGAGGTACTGGATGACCATCGGGATGGTCTTGTACTTTTTCTGGTCCAGCACCAGCACCGGCAGCAGGTAGTCGTTCCAGATCCACATGGTCTCCAAAATGGCCACACTGATCAGCGTGGGTTTCAGCATCGGCAGCACGACCCTGAAAAAGGTCTGCACCGGGTTGCAGCCGTCGATCATGGCTGCTTCCTCCACCTCAATGGGCACGCCGCGCATAAAGCCGGTAAACATAAACACCGCAAGCCCCGCGCCAAAGCCAAGGTACACCAGCACGATGCCGATGGGGTTGCCCAAATGCAGGATGTCGGTGATTTTAGACAGTGGGTACATGACCATTTGAAACGGCACGACCATCGCAAACAGGCACAGCAAATAAACGCCCTTGGTAAAGGTGTTTGGCACGCGGCTGATATACCACGCGCACATGGCAGTGCAGATTAAAATGACGGCTACCGAGGCCACCGTGATGAACAGGCTATACCCAAACGCGCCAAAAAAGTGGGTCTTGCGCAGGCCCTCGGTATAGTTTTCCAGCCCGACGAAAGTTTTTGCCGTGGGCAGCGCAAACGGTTCGCGGTTGATGTACGCCTTTTTTTTGAACGAGTTCATCAGCACGGTAAATACCGGGAACATCCACGCAATGCTGAGCAGAGAAAACAGAATGGTGGGCAGAATACTGCGTTTTGCTTTCATTACTGCTGCACCTCTTTTCTGCGGGTGATCAGGTTTTGTGCCACGGCCAGCGCGCCGACCAGTAAGAAGAAGATGACGGCCTTGGCCTGGCCTACGCCGCCCCAGCCGGTGCGGCTGTAAAAGGTATTATAAATGTTTAGCGCCAGCATCTCGCTTTGGTTGGACGGCTGCCCTGCGGTCAGCGCGAGGTTCTGGTCGAACAGCTTAAACGAGTTGGTCAGCGTGAGAAAGGTGCAGATGGTGATGGACGGCATTGACATGGGCAGCGTGATGCGAAACAGCGTTTGCCACCGGGTGGCACCGTCCATGTGTGCGGCCTCATACAAATCACCCGGGATGGCTTGCAGCCCGGCGATGTAGATGATCATCATATAGCCAATTTGCTGCCAGCACATTAAAATGACCAGCCCCCAAAACCCATACGTCGAGCTGTAGGTGAGCGTGCGGCCAAAATTAGCCAGCACACCGTTAAAGATCAGCTGCCAGATGTAGCCCAAAATAATGCCGCCGATGAGGTTGGGCAAAAAGAACACGGTGCGAAAAACGTTGGTGCCCCGAAACCCGCGGGTCAGCAGCAGCGCCACCATGTAGGCCAGCACATTGATCAAAATGACGGTGGCAACGGTAAACGCCGCCGTAAACCACAGCGAGTGCAAAAAGGTATCGTCGCCCCATATTTTTGCGTAGTTGTCCAGCCCGACCCATTGTGCGTCCAGAATGGTGCCGGTGAACTTGGTGAACGACAGCCATACACCGGTAAAAAACGGCGCAATAAAGCCGATGAAGAAGGCGACCAGCGTTGGCAACACAAAAATGGGCCAGTATTTTTTGATCGACTTTTGCATAAGCGCTCCTTTACTCCGGTGCGGCGGACCCCCTGCGGCAGCACCGGACAATAAACGGTAACACGGCGGGTATGGCGGCGGGGGCCGGCCATGCCCAGGCAAAATACGGGTGGGCGGCGGGCGGTTGCCTGCCGCTGCCCCTATGATAAAACAGAGAAACAAAAAAGAAAAGAGAGAAAAACAAAAGATAAAACCGGGCGGGCAAGTGAACTGCCCGCCCGGTCGTGCGAAAAGGAAAACAGAAAGCTTAGTTAGTTTTTGGCAGCGGCCATTTCAGTGGCCCAGCCGCCTACAAACGCGGTCTTGACCGCATCCCAGTTGCCGGTGCCCTGCGCATACTCCAGCAGTGCCGAGCCAACGCCGTTCTTCCAGTTTTCAGACGGCATGGTGGTGAAGCACCAGTCGACCGGGGTAAAGCCGTTGGCAACGTACTCGCCCGCAGCACGGATCAGCGGGTTTTCAGGCAGGAACTCATCGGTAAAGCCTTTGAACGGGCACACAAAGCCCATGTCCTTCAGCGCGGTCTTGCCAGCATCGCTGGTGACACACCAGTTCATGAAGTCCAAGGTAGCTTTAATGTCTTCAGGCGAGGCTTTCGAGTTGACACACCAGTAGTTTTCAGAACCGGTGCAAAGGCCCTGCTTCTCTTCGCCGGGTGCGCCGATGTAGATGGGCAGCATGCCAATGTCATCGTCCGCTACGTCGTAGCCCTTGATCTGGTCGTAAGCCCAGGTGCCGTTCTGGTAAAACACGGCGGCGCCGGTTGCAAACTCAGCGGCTGCGTCGTCACCGGTCTTGCTGGACAGCAGTGCCGGCTCGCAGGTGGCATCGGTGATGTACAGATCCCAGATGTTTTTGTAGTTGTCAAGGTAAGTGCCCTTGATCGCGTCGGTCGAAGTGATGCCGTCCGCCTTGTACTCATAGTAGATGGGCAGGTTGGCAAGGTGGGTTTTAAAGCGCCAGTCAGAGGACGAATCCATGCCGGCGGAGGTGAAAGCACCCTCGACACCCAGCTCGGCCTTGCGGGCCTGAATGTCGTCTGCAACCTTTTTCAGGTCGGCAAAGCTCTTGATGTCATCGGCGGTGTAGCCCGCTTTTTTCAGCAATGCTTTGTTGTAAATAATGCCGTAGGTCTCGATGACATATGCAATGCCGTCGACCTTGTCACCGTCTTTCACGGTAAAGCTGTCGCTGGTCAGCTGGCTGTAAACATCGCTCTTCGACAGGTCATAGCAGTAATCCTTCCAGCGGGACAGGCCAACCGGGCCGTTTACCTGAAACAGCGTCGGGGCCTCGGTTTTGGCCATCTCGGCGGTCAGGGTGGATTCGTACGTGCCGGAAGCCGCGGTGACAACGTTGACGGGCACGCCGGTCTCGTCGGTGTACTGTTTGCCCAGTGCGACCCACTGGTCCGCCTGTTCTGGTTTGAAGTTCAGGTAATAAACAGAGCCGGCTGCGCCACTTGCGGACGAGCTGGCCGGTGTGGACGCTGCGGTGCTGGCCGACGAAGTGGCCCCGCCACAGGCTGCCATCGAAGCCGCCATAGCAAGCGCGAGCACGATAGAAAGTGCCTTTTTCATAAATGTTTCTCTCCTTTTTTAAATTCGTCTTTTATGCAAACCGGGGCGTCCCCCGGCTCAACACAGCGGTAGGGTGCTTTCGCCTTCGGCCAGTTTGACCTCCAGCGTTACGGTGTCCGGCGGGTCGCTGTGCTCGATCTGGCGCAGCAGCAGCGAAACGCTGGCATCGGCCATTTTCTCCTGCGGCTGGCGCAGGCTGGAAAGGCTGGGGGTGCAGTAATCCACAAGCGGGATGCCGTCGAACCCCAAAAACGAAATATCCTGCGGTACCCGCAGCCCCTCTTCATGCACGGCGCGCATCGCGCCAATGGCAATCAAATCGGACATGCAGAATACCGCGCTCAGCGAGCGGTCACGGGCCAGCAGCTTTTTCATTGCCTGATAGCCCGATTGAATGCGGAAAGAAGAGGTCTGGTAATGGGCCTCATCAAACGGGGTACCGGCTTTGGCAGCGGCTTCGATAAAACCCTCGTACCGCAGGCGGCTGATGTAAGACAGCTTGCGGTCGCCGCCGATGATACCGATTTGTTTGTGCCCGTTTTGCGAAAGGTAGCGAAACGCTTCGGCCCCGGCCTGCCGGTCGTCAACGCCCACCTGCGACAGGTTGGGGTACAGCAGCCCGCGAAACAGCGAGGAAGTCAGCACGCAGGGCACCGAAATGCCGTGAAAGTCTTTTTCAAAATATTCAATGTTGCCGCCAAGGAAAATGATGCCCGCCGGTTTTTGTTCCCGCGCAAGCTGTGCGCCGGTCAATACCTCGTTCGCATCCTCATCGATGTAATGTACCTCTGCGGCATAACCCTCGCTCGCAATCTGCGATTGCATGCGTTCCAAAATGCCCTCAAAAAACAGGTTGGCCGTGCCTTTTACCACCACGCAGATGCTTTTGCGGTGCTGGGCTTTCAGCTGCCGTGCGTTTGAGTTTGGCACAAACCCGCACTCGGCAACAATCTCGCGCACCCGCTGCTTGGTCTCCTCAGAAACATCCGGGTGGTCGTTCAGCGCGCGGGACACGGTGGAAACGGCACAGCCCGCTTTGCGGGCGATATCTTTGATCGTCATGTGGTCGGCTCCCTGGATTCTATTACCGGAAACGCTACCGGAAACGTTTCCAACACTTTCATTATAAATCTGCCCAAAACCGAAGTCAACAGGCCGCGCGCAAATTTGTCAAAACAGCTGTGGCTGCGGGTTGTTTTTTGTGCAAATTGCGCCCAAATTATGGGAGAAAAGTGACAGTTTTCAAAAGCGGCACGAAAGCGGAAAAATAGTTTCCAAATAGAATAGACATTGCGCTTTGTCTGTGTTATACTCCCGTTTCGTAATGCCGAAATCAAGTCGTACGGCATGCCGCAGGAGGGCAAACAGACATGAAATACAAAGCGCCGCGCGCACGTGCCGTGGCCATTACGCAGGGGGTCATCTGGAAACAGATGCTGGCGTTCTTTTTCCCCATTTTGCTGGGGACCTTTTTTCAGCAGCTTTACAACACGGCCGACGCGATGATCGTGGGGCAGTTTGTGGGCAAACAGGCGCTGGCGGCGGTGGGCGGTACCACCGGCACGCTGATCAACCTGATCGTCAACCTGTTTGTGGGGCTGTCTGCCGGTACCACAGTGGTCATTGCCCAGCTGGTCGGCGCAAAGCGCCGCGCCGGGGTGCGCCGCGCGGTGCACACCTCGCTGGCACTGGCGGTGGTGGCGGGTATTGGCATGACGGTGCTGGGGCTTTTATTTGCCAGCCCGGCGCTGCGCGCAATGGATACCCCGGCCGATGTGCTGCCCCACGCGCAAAGCTATTTGAACATTATTCTGCTGGGGCTTGCGCCCTCTTTCCTTTATAATATGGGCTCCGGGGTGCTGCGCGCCGTGGGGGACACCCGCCGCCCGCTGTACTTTTTGATCACGGCCTGCCTTGTCAATATCGCGCTGGATTTGCTGTTTGTGGCGGGTTTTGGCATGGGGGTGGCGGGCGCCGCGCTGGCGACCATTTTGTCACAGACCCTTGCCGCCGTGTTGACCATGCTGTCGCTTTCAAAGCGTGAGGACACGATTCGGTTTGAATGGCGGAGGCTGCGGTTTTCCGGCAAGCAGCTTGCCGCGGTGCTGAAAGTGGGCCTGCCCGCTGGGCTGCAATCCAATATGTACGCGATCGCCAACATCATTATTCAGGCTTGCATCAACGGCTTTGGCACCAATGCCAGCGCCGCGTGGACGGCGTACGGCAAGGTGGACGGCCTGTTTTGGATGGTGATGGGCGCGTTTGGTATTTCGGTCAGCACCTTTGCGGGCCAAAATTTTGGCGCGGGCCAGCTGGAACGGGTGAAAAAAAGCGCCTGGGTGGGCCTTGGCCTTGCCAGCGGCACCGCCGCACTGCTGAGCGTGCTGGTGTGCAGCTTCCGCGCACCGCTGCTGAGCATTTTCACCAGCGATGCCGCCGTGCTGCAAATCGGCGAGGGCATTGTGTGGATGATGGCCCCGTATTACCTCACTTACGTTTGTATTGAGATTTTTGCCGCGGTCATTCGCGGCTGCGGCGAATCGCTGCCGCCGATGCTGATGACCGCGGGTGGCGTGTGCGTGCTGCGCCTTGTGTGGATCGCCGTGGCGCTGCCGCAAAGTTACAGCCTGACGACCGTACTCGTCAGCTACCCGCTGAGCTGGGTGGTGACCAGTGCCCTGTTTGTGGTGTATTACCGGTTTGGCGGCTGGCGCCGCCGCGTGGGCATTGACCGTGAGAACATCAACTTTAACATGAAACCGCAGGGCAGCCTGTGAGTAGCCACAGATAAAAAATAGAACAGCCCGCCCCGTACCGGTGTTTTAGCGGTACGGGGCGGGCTGTTGTTTTATTTTATTTGGTATCCCGTTTTGGGCGGGGTGGCAACCCACCGGGGGCAGGGTCACCCGCCATTGCACGCAGTGTAGCAATTTGCCATTCACGCTCTGCCTTGATAGCGGCCCGGTCACCGGGGTATTTCAGGTTCACGGCCTTGATTGCATAATCTGCGGCCACCATGGCGTGTTCGCGTATATGCCCGGTACCGACAGCCTGCCCAGCTGCCCGCAGGGCGGCCTGTGTTGCGGGGTCGGCGCATGTTTTGGCCAGCCGGTGTACGCGAAAACCCGCCTGCCGCACGTCAAACATGCGTGCGGCCCCTTTTTGCCATTGGCGGTTCACCGCAAAACCGTCTTGAAGCACCGGGTCAGCCGAGGCATCATAGCCGACAGCGGCCAGTGTGTGTTCGGCAAGTTGCAGTGCCCATTGTGCCAGCTGAACCGGTGTTTTTTGTGCATACAGGGCATCCAACTCGGCGCGTAGCTGCGGCAGGTCGTCAATTTTTATTTTTACGGTAGTCGGCATAAAATACTCCTGTCAAAATTCGGCCACGACACGCGCCGAATTAAAAAAGCGCGGTGCGCGCAGTCAAACCACCACGCTGTCGCCGCAGGCGAGGTAGTGCAGATTGGGGGCCTTTTGGGCAAGGGCGCTAAAAGCCGCTTCGCCGGTGCAGTGGCAGGTGTAAAACTGCGCGGGGAAAGCCGCCAGTTCATCGCCGATCTGCCCCAGCAGCGCGGGCGGTGCGCCATTGGCATTGTGGGGGCTTGCCAAGTGGTAGCCGCCAACGCAAACGGCGGGGTGCCATTGCGCTGCCTTTTGCAGAATATTCACAATGCCGGTGTGCCCGCAGCCCAGCACCAGCACCGGGGTGGCCCCGCGGATCAGCAAATTTTGCTCGTGCAAAAAGTCGTCCGGCCCGTTTGGCCCAAACAGCGTATCGTTGGCGGGCGAGTGACAGCGGCTCGCATCCGGCACCACAAACAGGTGCAGCGTGTCGTCAAGGTCGGCATCGCCGTCCAGTAAAATCACCTGCGGGTGGTTTTTTAGTGCCGCATCCAGCCCAATGGGGGCCAGCTGCCCGTCGCTGTGCAGGCTGTAATGCGGCTCAAACGCCCGGCGCTGCACATACACCTTTGCCGTGTGGTTTTGGGCAAGAAACGCCGCCAGCGCGCCGCCGTGGTCAAAGTGCCCGTGCGAAATAATCACGGTATCCACCGCCGTAAGGTCTACCCCCAGCGCCGTGCTGTTGGCAAACAGCGTGTCGTCCGGGCCCACGTCAAACAGCAGGCGGTGGGTCGCAGTCTCGATATAAAGCGAAAGGCCGTGCACCGTGCGCAGCCCACGGGTCGTCGTGTTTTCCACCAGTGCGGTAAGTTTCATGTTTTCCTCCTGTTCACCTTGCCCCGTGGCCGGCGCGGGGCGCTGTTATGGTGCGGTGCCTTCTAACAAATTCGCGGGCAGCCGCACGTCCTCTTGTTTCACGTTGGCCCAGCAAAAGCCGGGCGCAAGCTGGGCGGGCAAAACCGGGGCCGGGGTGGGTTGCAGCCCGGCGGCAAACGCCAGCGCCCCCACAAGTTCGGCGGCGGTAAAGCCGCGTGCGCGCAGCGCGTCCAGCCCAAGGTCGGCATCCCGTTTTGACAGGCGGCGCCCGTCCGGTGCCAGCAATAGCGGTGTGTGGCAAAACTGCGGCGGGGTTTCGCCCAGCAGCCGGTACAGGTAAAGCTGCCGCGGGGCAGAGGAGAGCAGATCGCGCCCGCGCACCACCTCGGTGACGCCCATGGCGGCATCGTCCGCCACCACGGCAAGCTGATAGGCAAATACCCCGTCAGACCGGCGCAGAATAAAATCGCCGCAGCCCTGCGCCAGGTTTTGTGTGTAAGGGCCGTAATGCCCGTCGGTCAGCGTAATCGTCTCATCCGGCACTTCAAGGCGCAGTGCGGGCAGCCGCTTTTTTTCGCGGCGGCGCACCTCGGCCGGGGGCAGGTTGCGGCAGCGGCCGGTGTAAATGGGCTCGCCGTCCGCTGTGTGCGGGGCCTCGGCGGCGTGCAGCTCGGCCCGGCTGCAAAAGCAGGGGTACACAAGGCCCTGTGCTTCCAGCCGGGTAAGGCATTGCTCATACAGCGCGGTGCGCCTGCTTTGCCAATACGGCCCGGCGGGGCCGCCGCCCTCATCCCACGGCAGGCCCAAAAACAGCAGGTCGCGCTCCAAAGCCGCGGCATACTCCGGCCGGGTGCGGGCGGGGTCCAAGTCCTCAATGCGCAAAATAATGCGCCCGCCCCGGCTTTTGGCCGAAAGCCACGCCAGCAAAAAGGCCAGCAAGTTGCCAAGGTGCAGCCGCCCGCTGGGGCTGGGGGCAAACCGCCCCACCACCGGCTGCTGTTCCATTGTATCGCCCCCTGTGGCGCGCCGCGCCGTCGTTGTCTTTGCTTTTAAGTATACTCCGCGGTGCGGGCAAATTTCAATCTGCCACAGGGGTTGGCAGGGCAAAACAAAAAAGTTTTCCACCGGCAAAGGCGCTGCCGGTGGAAAACTTTTTACTTTGTGTACTTCATGTTGGGGCCAAGGCCCCGGGTGTCAGCGGTACAGCGCCAGCACGGCATCGTGCAAAAAGGCAGCGCAGCCCGGCCGGGCTTTGTCGTAATACGCGGTAAAGCGCTCATCCTGCACATACAGCGCGGCGAGCCCCTTGTGGGTGGCGGGCGGGCAGGCGTGTATGCTGTGGCACAGCCAGCTGTGGTGCAGCTGTGCAATGGCACGGCCCTCGTCACTGTCCGGCGCTTGCCCTGCGGCCACAGCGGCGGCAAGGCGGGTCAAAATTTCCTCTTCTTGCTGTTGCATCTCGCTAAATTCGGCGGGGGACATGTTTTTCAGCTTTTTGTTGGACGCGTCGATCGCTTCGTCGCCGTAGGCGGCACGGGTCTCGCTGCCGTACTGTGCTTCGTTGCGGTCGATCAGCTCCTGTTTAAAGCCCTCAAATTTTTCGTTGTCAGTCATGGTACTCTCTCCCTTCGTTGTCGCAAGGCTTTTTTCTGCGGTGTCGATCAGCAGCTGTAAGCGCTGCTTGCGGGCCCGTAGCGCGCCAATATGGGCGCGCAGTGCCGTGCGGCGGTCAAAATCGGGGCGGGCAAGCAGCGCCGCGATCCCGGCCAGCGGTACTTCCAGCTCGCGGTAAAATAAAATCTGTTGCAGCCGGTCGACTTCGGCTGCGCCGTAAACGCGGTACCCCGCCGCGGTGACCTGTGCGGGGCGCAGCAGGCCAATGCGGTCGTAGTAGCGCAGGGTGCGGGTGCTGACCCCTGCCAGTGCGGCAAAGGCACTGATGTTGTATGTTGGCTGTGTCATGGCGCCACCTCCTTTCCACAAGCATAGGATAAGGCATGACGTTACGTCAAGGTCAAGCGTTTTTTTTAATTTTTTAATTTACGTTTTATACATTGTAGAAAAGGTGTAAATTGGCTACAATAAAAGCAGCGGCATGTGCCGCAGAGGAGGAACTATGGGTCTGGATAAAAAAACTGTAAAAATAATTGCGCTGCTGTCGGGCGGGCTGATCTTATTTGCGTGGATGCTGAACAACGCCGCCGAGGTGCTGCGGCTGTTTTCGCTGCTGCTGGGCACGCTGGCGCCGTTTGTGATCGGGCTGGCACTGGCCTTTGCGCTGAACGTGCCGATGCGCGCACTGGAAACGCACCTGTTTGCCCGCATGAAAGCAAAAAGTGAACGCGGTGCCCGCGCGGCGCGCATGTTAAGCTTTGTGCTGACACTGGTGCTGCTGGTGCTGGGCATTGGGGTGGTCAGCCTGATCGTCATCCCGGAAATGGGCAATACCTTTGTACTGCTGGGCAAACAGCTGCCCGCCTTTTTCAAAAATGTGCAGACGCAGGGCGAGCAGCTGGCAAAGCACTTGCCAGAGGCCGAGGCGCTGGTGTCGTCGCTGAATTTGGATTGGGGTAGCATCGGCAACTCGCTGGTCGGCTTTTTGCGCAACGGGGCCACGTCGGTGCTGGGCTCTACGGTGCAGGTCGCGACCTCGGTGTTCAGCGGCGCATTCAACTTTTTCATCGGGTTTATTTTTGCCGCGTATATCCTGCTGAGCAAAGAAAAACTGGGCGTGCAGACCCGCCGGGTGCTGTACTCGTGGCTGCCGGTGGCACGCGCCGACCGCTTTTTGTATATCGCGTCGCTGACCGAAAACACCTTTTCTCGGTTTCTCACCGGGCAGTGCCTTGAGGCGCTGATCTTGGGCACGATGTTCTTTGTCAGCATGCTGATATTCCGGTTGCCGTATGCAATGCTGATCGCGGTGGTGGTGGCGCTGACGGCGCTTATCCCGATGTTCGGCGCGTATATCGGTTTTGCCATCGGCGCGTTTTTGATCATGGTGGTCAACCCCATGCAGGCGCTGTGGTTTCTTATTTTGTTTTTGGTACTGCAACAGATCGAAAACAACCTCATCTACCCCCGTGTGGTGGGCGGTTCGATAGGGCTGCCTGCCATGTGGGTCATGGTGGCGGTCACCATAGGCGGCAGTGTGATGGGGGTGGCAGGTATGCTGCTGATGGTGCCCGCGGCCTCGGTGGTCTATGCACTGGCCCGCGAAAACACCCAGCACCGCTTGCTGCGCCGCAAGGTACCGGCAGACCGCTATGCGCAGCAGACGGAGGAACCCAAATGAAACTCACCGGCAGTGTGCACACCCACACGACTTTTTGCGACGGCAAAAACACCGTGGCAGAAATGGCACAGGCCGCGTATGACGCAGGGCTGACTACCATTGGCTTTTCGGGGCACAGCTATGTGCCCGCAGAGCAGTTTGGCATCCCGCCGGAGAAGTTGCCCGCCTATCAGCGAGAAGTGAGGCGCGTTGCGGCCATCTGGCAAGGCCGGCTGGAAGTGCTGCTGGGGCTGGAGATCGACAGCGAGGCCCCGCCGCTGAGCCTTGCCCCCTATGACTACATCATCGGCTCGTCCCATGCGGTGCACCTGCCAAATGGGCAGCGCTGGACGATCGACGACGCGCCCGAAGTGACGGCCCGCTGCATTGCCGAGGGCTTTGGCGGCGACGCGCTGGCTTTTGTGCGGGCGTATTACGAACAGTTTGTGGCGTTTTTGTTGCAGCTGCGGCCCACCATTGTCGGCCATTTTGACCTGGTGCGCAAGTTTAACGGTGCGGGGCAGCTGTTTGACGAAACATCGCCCGCCTACCTTGCCATTGCACGCGCGGCCCTGCGCGAGGTGCTGGCGCAGGGCATGGTGCTGGAGGTGAACACCGGGGCCATCAGTCGCGGCTGGCGCACCGACCCTTACCCGGCAGATCTGCTGCTGCAAGATGTGCTTGCCGCGGGCGGGCACGTCATCGTGACGGCGGACGCCCACAGCTGTGACGCGCTGACCTGTGCATTTGACGAAACACTGGGCCGGTTGCGCGCGCTGGGCTTTCGCGAGGTGCAGCAGTTGACGGCAGCCGGCTTTGTGCCGTGTGCAATTTAACAGGTAAAACACGCTTTTAAACAGCGTAAAAATACAAAGCACCGCCCCGCGCCAAGTTTGGCGCGGGGCGGTGTTGTTTTTGCGGGTACGGTCAGCGCAGCAGGCAGGCAAGGGCGCTGCAAAACCACAAAACGCCCAACAGGGCACTCACTGCGGCAAAGCGCTTTTCCTGTGGGGAAAGCCCGCGGATGTATTTCGAGGGGGTGCTGGGTGCACCGGGGAAAAACAGCTGCCAAAAGGCCAACGCCAGCCCGGCACCGCCCACTACCCATACCGACAGCTGGTACCATGCCAGCGCCAGCACTCCGGCAAAGCACAGCAGGTTCCACACCGTGGCAAGCAACAATAAAAGGGCAAAAATCAGGCGTTTCGTATTCAGTTTCATCGGGGTTCCTCCGGGTTCAAAACTGCTTCACAACAGCAAAAAAAGCCCGCACCGGGGGCCTGTGTGCCGTAATAAAGCGGGGTAAAATCAAGTGGGGCAAATTAAGTGCGGGCCAAACTGCCAAGGTGGCTTTCCACACGGCGGCAGATCATCTCCAGCGCCACATCATTGCGCCCACCCTCCAGTACGATCAAATCCGCGGCGCGCTTCGATGGCTCCACAAACTGTTCGTGCATCGGCTTTACGGTAGAAAGGTATTGCGAGATCACCGAATCCAAACTGCGGCCGCGCTTTTTCACGTCCCGCCGCAACCGGCGCAGCAGGCGCACATCGGCATCGGTGTCCACATAAATTTTAATGTCCATCAAATCGCGCAGCGCGCGGTTTTGAAAAATCAAGATCCCCTCAACAAGCAGCACCGGGGCGGGGGCCACGGTGACGGTCTGCTGAGCGCGGTTGTGCACGGTAAAATCGTATACCGGGCATTCCACCGGCTGCCCGGCCCGCAAAGCGGCAAGATGCTCAATCATCAAATCGGTGTCAAAAGCATCCGGGTGGTCGTAATTCAGCAGGCAGCGCTGCTCGTAAGGCATGTCGTTATGGCTTTTGTAATAGTTGTCGTGGTAGATCACGCTGACATCGTCACCAAAGGCCTGTTGCAGCCGGTTGGTGAGGGTCGTCTTCCCACTGCCCGAGCCGCCTGCAATCCCAATCACCATTGTCTCCATATACAACCTCCGCCGCGGGCTTTTTATTTAAGGTTAAGTATAATACAAAATGCCACCCGGGTAAAGCCTGTGTAAAGTGAAAAAAACAAAAAAACGCCGCGCACAGCGGCGCGGCGTCAACAAACAAATTTAATTCGGGTCGGTCTTGATCACCCGGTTAAGGGCGACCGAAAGTGGCAGGCAGATGGCAAAGCACACACCGGCCTCCACCAGCCCCTGCACGCCCACAAATGCGCCAAAGAAGGCAATCACATTGCTGGTACCCAGCGCGGCGGCGATGGCCTGCATGGGCTGGCTGTTATAAAAGAACAACAGCAAAGCAGACATAAACAGTACCGTGTTCAGCACCGGGGCAATAATGCCAGCCGCCGCAAAGGCGGGCATTTTGCTTTTTTGCGGGTTTTGCGTCATGGCGCGCACCAATAGCCCCGGCAGCCAGCCTGCCAGCACCCGCGGCACAAAGCAGACAACAAAGGTCAAAAAGGGGTTCAGCGCCAGCAGCGGTGCCCCAAAGGCACTGCTGAATGCGGCCAAAAAGCTGGACACGCCAAAAACGCCGCCCAGCACGGCCCCGGCCAGCGGCCCCAGCAAAATAGCGCCAAGGGTAACGGGTACCATTAAAAAGCTGATCTCCAGCCCGGCAGTGCGCAGGTAGCCCAGCGGGGTCACCGCCATAATCAGCTCAATGGCAACCAGCAGGGCAAGGCGCACCAGCGCCATGGTACGGGTAGTTTGGGTCTTCATCGTTCAATTTCCTCCTTGCTGCTGTTCCGCCCAGGCGGATACAGCGCAATCAATTTATGCACAGCGCCACAGTGCGGCGCAGGGTGCCGTTAGGTTGTCGCCTTATCGGCGGCAGGTGGGTCAATGGGTGTTTTTTAAGTAGATCAGGCACAGCCCGTCGGTCACAAGGTTTTCTTCAATCGCAATCTCATGCCGGCAATGTGCGCAGATCTCACGGCAAAGCTCGCCGGTGGCCACCACTGCGGGTGCCTGCCCCAGCAGGTCACCAAAGCGGTCGATCAAGCCGTCCACCATTGCGGCATTGCCCAAAATCAGCCCGGCCTCCATGCTGGCGATCGTGCTGGCACCCGCAACGCTTTGGGGCTCTTGTGCAAGGTCGATCTGCGGCAGTTGGGCGGCGTGGGTATACAGGGCCTGCAACGAAAGGCGTACCCCCGGCGAGATGCACCCGCCAATCAGCGCGCGGCTGGCGTCGATCGCCATCACAGTCAGCGCCGTGTCAAAGTTGACCAGCAGGCAGGGGGCGGGGTAATGTTCCAGCGCAGCCACCGCGGTGGCCACAATGTCGGCACCCAGCTCGGCCGGGTTATCAATGCGGATATTGAGCCCGGTTTTCAGCCCGGGGCCCACCGTCAGCACCCGCTTGCCGCACAGCAGTTGTACTGCCTGCCGCAGGGTGCCCGCAAGAGCCGGGGCCACACAGCTTAAAATAGCACCGTCCAGCTGCCCCGGCTGGTGGCCATAAAGCAACAGCAGGTTTTTCAGGCCAATGGCATACTCGTCAGCGGTTTCAAACGGGTCGGTGCGCAACTGCGAGCGAAACAGCATCTGCCGCCCCTCGTATGCCGCCACCAGCAGGTTGGAATTGCCGATATGAATCGTAAGGAACAAAGTGTCCCCCCCTCTCGCTCTTATCCTACCGCAAATGGGGCAAAAAGACAACACCGGCGTGCTGATTTGTACCCTCCTATATATATTACATTATAATGCAGCAAAAGCACGGGGGCAAAAAGCGTCACAATAACAACCAAATATAGGAAGTTGAAACAACTTGAATTAAATTAGAAAAAAGGGTTGACTTATGACTCTTTGATATGATATTATAACTGAGCTGCCCCACACGGGGCCGCAAAACACAGCGGATTAGCCGCCGGTTTACCGGCTGGCGGGCACGAAAACGAATTCAAAAAATTCAAAAAAGTGCTTGACAAACAAGGCCAAATCTGCTACAATAAACAAGTTGTCTCGTGAGAACGAGCACAACAAAATCCCCAAAAAGATGGGGAGCAGGACCTTGAAAATTAAACAATACAGAAAAAGCTTGAAGGATCTCTAGAGCAGGATTTAACCTGCTCGTAAAACAAAAAAATTCCTTTAAAGTAATTCACATTAAGGACGCAAGCGATTGCGTGCTGAGTGAAAAGCGATTAAATTCAGTTCAACTGATTTTGATATCATTTGATTAAGAGTTTGATCCTGGCTCAGGACGAACGCTGGCGGCGCGCCTAACACATGCAAGTCGAACGAAGCTAAGATTGCGGAAGTTTTCGGATGGAAGTGAACTTAGCTTAGTGGCGAACGGGTGAGTAACACGTGAGTAACCTGCCCTTCAGTGGGGGACAACAGTTGGAAACGACTGCTAATACCGCATAAGACCACAGTGCCACATGGCACAGTGATCAAAGGATTAATTTTCGCTGAAGGATGGACTCGCGTCTGATTAGCTAGATGGTGAGGTAACGGCCCACCATGGCAACGATCAGTAGCCGGACTGAGAGGTTGATCGGCCACATTGGGACTGAGACACGGCCCAGACTCCTACGGGAGGCAGCAGTGGGGGATATTGCACAATGGAGGAAACTCTGATGCAGCGACGCCGCGTGAGGGAAGAAGGTTTTCGGATTGTAAACCTCTGTCTTCGGGGACGAAACAAATGACGGTACTCGAGGAGGAAGCCACGGCTAACTACGTGCCAGCAGCCGCGGTAATACGTAGGTGGCAAGCGTTGTCCGGAATTACTGGGTGTAAAGGGAGCGCAGGCGGAACTGCAAGTTGGGTGTTTAATCTACGGGCTCAACCCGTATCAGCATTCAAAACTGTGGTTCTTGAGTAATGCAGAGGTAGGCGGAATTCCCGGTGTAGCGGTGGAATGCGTAGATATCGGGAGGAACACCAGTGGCGAAGGCGGCCTACTGGGCATCAACTGACGCTGAGGCTCGAAAGCATGGGTAGCAAACAGGATTAGATACCCTGGTAGTCCATGCTGTAAACGATGATTACTAGGTGTGGGGAGATTGACCCTCTCCGTGCCGCAGTTAACACAATAAGTAATCCACCTGGGGAGTACGACCGCAAGGTTGAAACTCAAAGGAATTGACGGGGGCCCGCACAAGCAGTGGAGTATGTGGTTTAATTCGAAGCAACGCGAAAAACCTTACCAGGTCTTGACATCCAACGACCGCCTAAGAGATTAGGCTTTCCTTCGGGACGTTGAGACAGGTGGTGCATGGTTGTCGTCAGCTCGTGTCGTGAGATGTTGGGTTAAGTCCCGCAACGAGCGCAACCCTTATTACTAGTTACTACGCAAGAGGACTCTAGTGAGACTGCCGTTGACAAAACGGAGGAAGGTGGGGATGACGTCAAATCATCATGCCCTTTATGACCTGGGCTACACACGTACTACAATGGCTATTAACAGAGAGAAGCAAGACCGCAAGGTGGAGCAAACCTCAGAAAAATAGTCTCAGTTCGGATTGGGGGCTGCAACCCGCCCCCATGAAGCCGGAATTGCTAGTAATCGCGGATCAGCATGCCGCGGTGAATACGTTCCCGGGCCTTGTACACACCGCCCGTCACACCATGAGAGCCGGGGGGACCCGAAGTCGGTAGTCTAACCGCAAGGAGGACGCCGCCGAAGGTAAAACTGGTGATTGGGGTGAAGTCGTAACAAGGTAGCCGTATCGGAAGGTGCGGCTGGATCACCTCCTTTCTAAGGAGTCAGGCAGACACGGACACTACGGTGGCCGATGGCTGGTACAGGGATTTAGAGAGTTTTGACTGTATTGTTTAATTTTGAGGGCCCTGTTGAGCGCAAGCTCAGCGGAGACTTCAGAGCAGAAGACAGAGGCCATCCCATGTATGGGGGTGTAGCTCAGCTGGGAGAGCACCTGCCTTGCACGCAGGGGGTCAGGAGTTCGAACCTCCTCATCTCCACCAGATGTGGGCTCATAGCTCAGGTGGTTAGAGCGCACGCCTGATAAGCGTGAGGTCGGTGGTTCGAGTCCACTTGAGCCCACCAACCCGAAAGGGTAATCCGTAGAGAAATCCACGGGTACAATGGAATGGAACTGTCACTGCGAATGCACCTTGAAAACTGAATATTGAAACTGAAAAGACTACGAGAAAAAAGCGAAAATTAGATTTTAAAATCTACAATTTCAAAAAATTCTTTTAGTTGGCAAATGTAGAATCAAAAGAAAAAACGGTCAAGTTAGAAAGGGCGCAGGGCGAATGCCTTGGCACTGGGAGCCGATGAAAGACGTGATAAGCTGCGATAAGCTGCGGGGAGATGCAAATGATCTTTGATCCGCAGATTTCTGAATGGGGAAACCCACACGGAGTCATGTCCGTGTAACATATACTGAATACATAGGTATATGTGGGGAACCGCCTGAACTGAAACATCTAAGTAGGGCGAGGAAGAGAAATCAATTGAGATTCCGCTAGTAGTGGCGAGCGAACGCGGAAGAGGCCAAACCAGGGGTAGAAATACCTCTGGGGTATGGACTGCATTTAATACTGTAATTGTTAGCCGAAGTGTGTGGGAAAGCACGCCGAAGAATGTGAGAGCCATGTAGGCGAAAACGAAAACAGATGAGCAGTATCCAGAGTACCACGGGACACGAGAAATCCCGTGGGAACATGGGGGGACCACCCTCCAAGCCTAAATACTACCCAGTGACCGATAGCGTATAGTACTGTGAAGGAAAGGTGAAAAGCACCCCGGGAGGGGAGTGAAATAGAACCTGAAACCCTGTGCCTACAAGCACTGAGAGCACGTCAATGTGTGATCAGGTACTTTTTGTAGAACGGTCCGGCGAGTCAATGTATGTAGCAAGGTTAAGTTGTTCAGCAACGAAGCCGCAGCGAAAGCGAGTCTGAAATGGGCGCTTAGTTGCATGCATTGGGCCCGAAACCGGGTGACCTACCCATGGTCAGGCTGAAGTGGAGGTAAAACTCCATGGAGGGCCGAACACACGCCCGTTGAAAAGGTCGGTGATGAACTGTGGGTAGCGGAGAAATTCCAATCGAACTCGGAGATAGCTGGTTCTCCCCGAAATAGCTTTAGGGCTAGCCTTGCATTAGATATTCGGAGGTAAAGCACTGAATGGCCTAGGGGTCGAGAGACTACCGAAGCCTATCAAACTCTGAATGCCGAAATATCGATGTGCAGGAGTCAGACAGTGTGAGATAAGTCTCATTGTCAAAAGGGAAACAGCCCAGATCTACAGCTAAGGTCCCAAAGCAGGTTTAAGTGGAAAAGGATGTGGAGTTGCGAAGACAACTAGGATGTTGGCTTAGAAGCAGCCACTCATTCAAAGAGTGCGTAATAGCTCACTAGTCGAGTGACTCTGCGCCGAAAATTCAACGGGGCTAAAACCTGCACCGAAGCTTAGGCAGATATGCAAATATCTGGGTAGGGGAGCGTTGTGTACGAGGAGAAGCATTAGCGTAAGCGGGTGTGGATTGTACACAAGTGAGAATGCCGGAATAAGTAGCGCGAATGATGTGAGAATCATCATGGCCGAAAGCCTCAGGTTTTTGGAGCAAGGTTCGTCCGCTCCAAGTTAGCCGGGAGCTAAGGTGAGGCCGAAAGGCGTAGCCGATGCACATACGGTAGAGATTCCGTAGCCACCAAAATTGTTAAGTGTGGGGACACATTGAAAGGGTATGACCCGGGCGTTGGTTGACCTGGGCGTAAGGGACTGAAATTTAGTAGGGAAGCATACCTGGACGATGGCGAGAAAAGCCACATGTATTGATTAGGTGCCCGTACCGCAAACCGACACAGGTAGGTAGGAAGAAGATTCTAAGGCCAACGGGAGAAGGGTTGTTAAGGAACTCGGCAAATTGACCCCGTAACTTAGGGATAAGGGGTGCTCTAGCAATAGAGCCGCAGAGAATAGGCCCAAGCAACTGTTTAGCAAAAACACAGGTCTGTGCTAAATCGAAAGATGACGTATACGGGCTGACACCTGCCCGGTGCTGGAAGGTTAAGAGGATGTGTGCAAGCACTGAATTGAAGCCCCAGTAAACGGCGGCCGTAACTATAACGGTCCTAAGGTAGCGAAATTCCTTGTCAGGTAAGTTCTGACCCGCACGAATGGTGTAATGATTTGGGCACTGTCTCAACAGCCCGCCCGGCGAAATTGTAGTACCGGTGAAGATGCCGGTTTCCCGCGACAAGACGGAAAGACCCCATGGAGCTTTACTGTAGCCTGATATTGGGTTTCGGTATTATATGTACAGGATAGGTGGGAGACTATGAAACAGCGGCGTCAGCCGTTGCGGAGTCGTCCTTGGGATACCACTCTTGTGATACTGGAATTCTAACCTGCGGCCTTGAATCAGGCCGGGGGACATTGTCAGGTGGGCAGTTTGACTGGGGCGGTCGCCTCCTAAAATGTAACGGAGGCGTTCAAAGGTTGGCTCAGCTTGGACGGAAACCAAGCTATAGAGTGCAAACGCGTAAGCCAGCCTAACTGCGAGACAGACAAGTCGAGCAGTAACGAAAGTTGGAGTTAGTGATCCGGTGGTATGTGTGTGGAAATGCCATCGCTCAACGGATAAAAGTTACCCTGGGGATAACAGGCTGATCTCCCCCAAGAGTCCACATCGACGGGGAGGTTTGGCACCTCGATGTCGGCTCATCGCATCCTGGGGCTGTATTCGGTCCCAAGGGTTTGGCTGTTCGCCAATTAAAGCGGTACGCGAGCTGGGTTCAGAACGTCGTGAGACAGTTCGGTCCCTATCTGTCGTGGGCGTAGGATATTTGACAGGATCTGTCCCTAGTACGAGAGGACCGGGATGGACGCACCTCTGGTGCACCAGTTGTTCTGCCAAGGGCATAGCTGGGCAGCTAAGTGCGGATCGGATAAACGCTGAAAGCATCTAAGCGTGAAGCCGGCCTGGAGATAAGATATCCCACTGAGTTAATCAGGTAAGACCCCTTGAAGACTACAAGGTTGATAGGCACAAAGTGGAAGCATGGTGACATGTGTAGCTAGTGTGTACTAATAGGTCGAGGGCTTGACCACATCTTGAAGGTTCTACATTTGTCCATCAGTTTCAATGTTCAGTTTTGAGGGTGTATTCTCTCAAAGGAAAAGTGAATATTGTTAGGCTAGGCTATAGCGCAAAGCTTTAGCAATTATGGCCGGTGCCGATAACGTCGAGGTTCCACCTGTTCCCATCCCGAACACAGAAGTTAAGCTCGATCGTGCCGAAAATACTTGGTTGGAAACGACCTGGGAAGATAGGTAGGTGCCGGCCCTTTTCTTTAATTATGGGCCCTTTGGAAGCAGAGGGCCAGTATGGCCCCTTGGTCAAGCGGCTAAGACGACGCCCTCTCACGGCGTAATCGTGGGTTCGATTCCCGCAGGGGTCACCAAGCATCTTGCGGCTTAGCCGCAAAAATGGGCCGCGATGGCGCCGAAAGGCGGCCCATGCGGCTTTTGTTTTTGCCCAAGGGGTGGCGCAGGGCAACAGCCGGCGCTGCAAACAAGAGGGGGAAACCCTCACCCATGCACTTCTAGCTCAGTTGGTAGAGCAGCTGACTCTTAATCAGCGGGCCCAGGGTTCGAGTCCCTGGAAGTGCACCATTAAAGTAAGGCACGAACAAGGACGAGAACAAAGCACTCCTGCGAGCGCGCGCTTTGGCAAAGCGCAAGCAGGCAAGCGGCAGCCCGGTGGGCTACCGCGCAGTGCGTTTAAGGCAGCAACGCTGCCGTGACAAAGTCCCTGGAAGTGCACCATTAAAGTAAAGCAGGAATAGGGATGAACAAACCCCCTTTTCGTGCACTCTAAGAGCGCCCGGGCGACCGGCGCCGTGCAGGTATCTGCCGCAAGGCAGTTGCTATATATTCCTCCTTAGCTCAGCTGGTAGAGCATGCGGCTGTTAACCGCAGGGTCGTTGGTTCGAGCCCAACAGGGGGAGCCAAATGGATAAGGCCGTGTCAACGTTGTGTTGACGCGGCCTTTTTTGTGCGATTTTGCAATAGAGGTGACGGAACTTTACAGTAAAAGGTGACCGCAGGCCCACGGCAAAAAGCCGACAAACATCCCCTTATTGGCACAGAGCTTTATATCAGATATGTATCGTGAAAAAGGGTACATTTACGGATGTTAGCTTTAAAAACAAATTTAAAATATACATATAGTATTGCATGCTACAAAACAAGGAAAAGCCATAAAAGTATTTATTGTCTACGATAGAAGTGGCTTTCAGCTGCCTGTAATACTTACAACTTTGCCTGTACCACGGCCAAGACGGCGGGCTTTACCCAGAAATCAGGTGATTTTTTACCAGTTACCCGGCAGGCGCAGGTACGGTGGAAAAATACACAATAAGGGGGCATAAGTGGGAGCCATATGGGTTAGGAATGTTATGAATTATACATAAAGTAAATATTTAAAGTAAAATACAAAGTAAGAGACAATGAATATTGGTATTTTGCCGCCTGTGCAGGACGATTGCGATATTTTACCATAAGGTAGACCAGCAAACCAACATGCAAAACCATTATATGCACAATGGTCGAAAGAGGCAAACCACTGTGTTGGCTTGTAGGCAGGTTGCCGGGTTGCGAAAGCAATGCAATTTTACAAAGATAACAAATTTAAACATATAGTAATAAATAAAGTGCAAAATACGCTCTTTTGTGTTCATTTGGTCAGAGTGACATGATATTGGCCACGTAACGCCCAACCTGCATTACTGCAAAGGCAATACCCGCAGGCTTGCCGCTGCAACGACATGCGTTGAACTATGTATGCCGATGTAAAAGGGATGCAAAAAACCGGGCCTTTTACAAGTGGGGGGCACGACACAGGGAGGCCTGTTTTTGCAGGTGGCTTGACAAGATGGCGCAAAGCAGGGTATCATGGGCGGCAGAACTGCCGGTGTGTGGTGTGTGCCCCACTGCAATAGGGCCCCCCGCGCCGGGTTTTGTTTTGCTGTGGCAGCGGGGGCTGCCGCACAGACCAGGCAAGGGGGAAAGCGCATGTATTCTAAGCAGTGCAGGCTGCACAACCAGGCCGGGTTACATGCCCGGCCTGCGGCAGAATTTGTTTTTTTAGCGCGCAGTTTTACAGCTCGTATTAAGGTGAAAGACCCCGTAACGGGGCAGGAGGTTGATGCAAAGTCAATCGCAAGGGTACTGGGGCTGGGCCTTGACAGAGGGCAAAACCTGCTCATCACGGCGAGGGGTGCCGACGAGCAGCAGGCCGTCGACGTCTTGGCACAGCTGATCGACAATGGTTTTGAAGAGGGATAGCAAACCAGGAAGCAAACATAAAAAAGGTGGCGCGAAACCAGTTCGCGTCGCCTTTTTTTGTTTCTTTTTGAACCAAAATTCAAAAAACTTTGCGCGCCTGTGGTAAAAGGCAAGCGATAAGAAACGGGCACAAAAGGGTAAAACAGAGGGGCGAACTACCTGTTTCGCTGTAAACAATCTACAAAAACAGCCCACAAAATTTTACATTATACAAAAATAAAAGAAAAAGGTGAGGCATTTGCGACAAAATTTGGACTTCGCAACGAGAAATTGATGTGTTAGCATCAAAACAGAAGCAGGAAGGTGTGTGAGCATGGAGTATATTGCGCTGGACAGCCGTTGCCGTCAGGTGCTTGACTATTTGTGCGCATGTGAGGACTATGTGCCAATGGAGACCATTGCCGCGGCGTTAGAAAAGAATAACAACCATATCAATTACAGTCTGCTGAAAATCAACAACCTCTTTACCGAGCAGGCGCTTGGCACCATACCCAAAAAGCGCGGGGCGGGGGTCGCGCTTACAGCAAAGCAAAAACAGTGGTGGAAAAACTTTTCGGCAGAAAACACCCACCTCGACTATGTGTTCGCGCAGGAAGAGCGGGTTTCGGTGCTCATTTGCCAGCTGATGCTGGACGGGCACAGCTTTTCAGTTGACACCGTTGCGGTACAGCTGGGGGTCAGCCGCAACACGATTTTCAGCGATATGCGCAGCGTAAAAGAGCTACTGGCAGGGTATAAGACTGAGCTTTTTTATGACGCACGTACCGGCTACCAGATGCTGGGAGACGAATTTGTGAGGCGCAGCTTGTTTTTATACCACCTTTCGGCCATCACCCCGCTGGCACAAGAGCAGATATTTGCCCCCGACAAAGACGCTCAGGTAGCTAGTGCATACGCCCAATTGCTTTTGCTGCAAAAGGAGCTGCACGTGGAATATGTGACCGGCGTGCTGCCCAAGCTGGCATTGCTGCTGAGCTATATTACACAAGCCCAGCGGAGCACCGCGGCGCAGCCGCTGCGGTTTTCAAATGAGCAGAAGCAGGAGATTCAAAGCCACAAAGAATACCCCGCGGTCTGCAAATTTTTTTCAGGCCTTGAAGAAAACGACCGCCTGTACCTTGCCTGCCAACTGATGGGCAACCGCATACGGCACAAGTATTTGATGGAAGAAGCCAGCACTCAAGAGAGCGTCAACTGTGCCAAGCTGCTAATTCAGCAGTTTGAGCGACTTACTGGCCTTTCGCTGGAGGACACCGCACAGCTGACCTATAACCTTGCCGTGCATTTTTCGCGGGCCATCTACCGATATAAGTTCAACATTGCGCTGCAAGAGCTGCCCGGCGTGCAGATACGCCAACAGCACAGCGAGCTGCTGACACTGGTACAGATTGCGGTAGAACAGCTTTCGCAGGACATCGGCTACCCCATCGACAGCACCGAAACAGCGCTGCTGACCGGTTACTTTGCGGCACACCTTGAAAATTATCATTTAAATATTTCACGCACCCCGGTGGTGCTGGTGGTCGAAAAGGAGCCCGGGCAGTACGAATACCTTGCGGATGTGATTACGGCAGAGTTCCCGATGCTGGAAATCACCGACATCGTAACGGTGGAAGAGCTGCCCGACGTGACACCGAATTACAAAATGCTGCTTTCTACCGTGCCAATCAGCTCGCCCTGTTACAACACGCTGATTGACAAAGAGATGGCCAACGGTGCGCGGCAGGCAATTTTTCAGTGCTTTATGCGGTACCGGTTGGGGCGCAGTGTGGACGAGGTGGACGGGCTGGTAGAACGCCTGCGCCCCTACCTGCACCGGGATACCGAGCTACGGGTCAAAAACGAGATCATCTCATTTTTAATGGGCGGTGTGTACCGGCTTGCGGATATTCTAAAGCCGGACTACGTGCAGGTGGTCGGCGCCGCTTGCAACTGGCAGCAGGCGATACAGCGCTCGGCAAAGCCACTGCTGGCCGACGGCACGATTGAAGAGAGCTATGTACAAAACATGATCGATTTAATTTCGGCTTATGGTAGCTATTCGTACATCTGCAAGGATGTTTACCTGGCGCATGCCAAGGTGAACGGGGATGTACACCGGCTGGCGCTAGGGCTTACCGTATTTCAAAAACCGGTGCTTTTCCCGGGCGAAAAGCGCGTGCAGATCGTGATTGTGCTGTGCCCGATGGATAAAAATTCGCATTTTAATGCATTTAAGGAGATGGTGGGCATTTGTTCACAGCCGGCCGCTATCATGCAGATGATCAGCGCGTCGGGAAGCGACAAGCTATGGGAGACCATATGCAAATACTTACCCGAATAGGCAAGGGGCGATGAAAAGGAATGTCAGTATTATCTTCAATAATCGGTGAATCGCTGGTGCGGCTTCACGCAGAGGCAGAAAACTGGGAGGACGCAGTCAGAAAAGGAGGGCAGCTGTTGGTAGACGACGGCAGAGTAAGCGAGGCATATGTGCAGGGTATGATTGATTCTGTCAAAGAGGTGGGGCCTTATATTGTCATTGTGCCGCACCTTGCCATGCCGCATGCCGACCCTGCACTGGGCGCGGTGCGCAGCGGGCTTTCCATCCTAACGCTGGCAACCCCGGTCTGGTTTGGCAACGAGGCCAATGACCCGGTGAAATACGTATTTTGCCTGTCGGCAGCCGACAAAGCGGACCACCTGCTGGTAATGCGCAGCTTTGTAGCCATTTTAGAGGACAAACATTTTTTTGAGGTGATGGACACCGCAAAAACAGGTGGTGAAATCGTGCAATACATGCTAGACCACGAAGTGACAAAAAATTAAAGGGGGTGAAACAACAATGTACACAGGGTTAGTACTTTGCCGTACCGGCATGGGCAGCAGTATGATGCTCCGCATTAAATTAGACCAAGTGATCCGCGAAAACAATTACCCGGTAGAGCTGGAGCACGACGTCATCAGCACCATGAACAGCCACCACGTCGATTTCGTCATTACGATGAAAGACCTGGTAGAGGAGCTGCAAGCGCAACTGACCTGCCCGATTTACGGGGTGGAAAACCTGATGGATAAGGTGGAACTAAAGGGTGTGCTTGACCGCTTTTTGGCAACAAAGGCGGAGCAATAAAACAAACATGGGAAGGTGAGGAATAATGGTTCTTGTTGATTTACTGATTGACATTTTAAGTACCGCGTCAATTTTGGTGGGCTTTATGGTGCTGGTGGGGCTGCTGTTGCAAAAGCGCAAGGCGACCGAAGTTATCACCGGCACAATGAAAGCAATTATCGGCTTTTTAATTTTTGGTGCCGGTGGCACAGTGGCCCAGTGGGGGCTGAACGATTTTCAAACCTGGTTTTTTAAGGGGTTCGGCCTGCAGGGCGTGCTGCCGCTGTCCGAGGCAGTCACTGCGCTGGCACAGCAACGCTTTGGCACCGTCATCAGCCTGATTATGGTGTTTGGTTTTGCGGTCAACTTGCTGGTAGCGCGCGTTACCCCGTTTAAGTTTGTATTTTTAACCGGACAGCACAACCTGTTTTTGGCGGCATTGTTGACCTGCGTGCTGAAAGCCATGGGCCTCAATAATGTCGTGACCGTCGTGGTGGGCTCGCTGCTGTTGGGCATTGCAGCTTCGGTTTACCCCGCCATTGCACAGCCGTGGATGCGCAAGGTTACCGGTAATGATGATATCGCAATTGGACACTACTGCACATTGACCTACGCTCTTTCCGGCTGGATTGGCTCTAAAGTGGGCAAGCCGGAGGACAGCACCGAAAAAATCAAACTGCCGGGCTGGCTGTCCATTTTTAAAGATTATGTCATCTCGGTTTCTATCTCGGTCGGTATTTTCTTTTATGTGGCCGCCATCTCTGCTGGGCGCGCAGCGGTGGAAGCAACTTCCGGAGGCACAAACTGGCTGCTGTATCCGGCTATTCAGGCACTCACCTTTGCGGGCGGCCTGTATATTATTCTGACCGGTGTGCGTATGATGCTCAACGAGCTGGTACCAGCATTTGTCGGCGTTTCTGAAAAGTTGATCCCCAACGCAAAGCCGGCGCTCGACTGCCCGGTTACTTTCCAGTACGCGCCAACGGCAACCGTAATCGGGTTTGTTTCGGCCTACCTTGGCGGCCTGCTTTGCATGGCTATTTTTGCGGCACTAAAAATGCCGGTCATCATCCCAGTCGCCATCCCATATTTCTTTATTGGCGCAACGGCAGGGGTGTTTGGCAATGCCACCGGCGGGTGGAAAGGCGCCATTGCGGGCGGGTTTGTCACCGGCATCATCATTGCGGTAGGCCCGGCGCTAATCTACCCCATCATGTCGGCCATTGGCCTTGCGGGCAGTTCTTTCCCCGAGCCGGATTTCGTCGCCCTGGGTTTGATCGTGTTCTATGTCGGCCGCCTGTTTGGCCTTTCCGGCACATTATAACTGCCGCGGCAAACTAAAAACTACAAGTGCTAGCAAAGGCCTCGGGCTGTGCAAGGTTGCCGCGCCCGGGGCTTTTTAAATAGAACCAGCACGAAACAACAGAGGCAGTAACTAGAAAAAACGGCAGAAGAAAGGAGCTTTATCTATGTCGCGAAAACAGCAGTTGGTACAGCGGCTACAGGTGCTTGCGCTCAAAAACCGCAATACCATTATTGACATGATCTATACCGCAAAGGCGGGGCACCCGGGTGGGTCGCTTTCGGCAATCGACCTGATGACCTACCTGTACGAGACCGACATCGACCTTGCTGCAACAGAGCGCAGCCGGTTTGTGATGAGCAAAGGCCACGCAGTGCCCGCACTGTATGCCATTTTGTATGATAAGGGCATTATAAAAGAAGAAGAGTTGGGCACTTTTCGCACAATCAACTCCCGCCTGCAAGGGCACACTCATGTGGTAGACCTACCCGAAACCGATGCCTCTACCGGCCTGCTAGGGCAGGGGCTGTCCATTGGGGTCGGCATGGCATTGGGCAAGAGGGCAAAGGGGTCTCCAAAAAATGTGTATGTGATGGTGGGTGACGGCGAGCTGCACGAGGGGCAGAACTGGGAGGCGCTGATGGAGGGCGCACAGTATCACTTGGACAGGCTGGTTTTGATCATCGACCACAACAACCTCTCCTCTAAAGCGCCTATCCCGCAGGTGATGAACATTGAGCCGCTGGCAGAAAAGCTGCGCGCATTCAACTGGCATGTAGAGGAGATTGACGGGCACGATTTTTACGAAATCATTGACTGCTTTGAGCGCCTTGCCTGCATTGGCGACCGGCCAAAATGTATTATTTCACACACGGTCAAGGGCAAAGGGGTCAGCTTTATGGAGAACAACCCAAAGTGGCATTCCAGCGCGCTGACCGATGAAGAGTACAAAACCGCCAAAGCGGAACTGGGAGGAGCAGAATAATGGAACAGTATGAATATGCCTCCTGCCGGGACTTTATCGGCCCAGCACTGGTTGAACTGGCGGGGCAAAACAGCCGCATTGCGGTGGTGGATGCAGACCTTGCCTCCAGCGTGACAACACACTTGTTTCAAAAAGCTTACCCGGACCGCTTTTTTGAGATGGGCATTGCAGAGCAGAGCTGCATGGGAGTTGCGACCGGCCTTGCAAGCGAGGGAATGATCCCGTTTTTTGCAAGCATGGCCATGTTTACCGCCGGTACCGCGTGGACCCAGCTGCGGCAGGCCTGCTATGCAAAGCGCAACATCAAGGTGATCGGGTCGCATGCCGGGGTGGACGACGGGCCGGACGGTGCTTCGCACCACGCCTGCGAGGATCTGGCACTCACCCGTACGATCCCCGGGCTGACGGTGATGACCCCCGGCGACAAGTGGGAGCTGATTGCCGCCATTCAAAAAGCGGCCGAAATGAACGGGCCGGTGTACCTGCGGGTACCGCGTGACAACACCCCCATTTTGCACGTGCAGGGTTGCGGTTTTGTGCCGGGTAAAGCAGAACTGCTGCGCGACACGGGCGATGATTTTGCAATTGTTTACGAGGGCGCCGCCGCCGGGCAGGCTGCTGCAGGGTATGACCTGCTGCAACAACAGGGCGCGCGCGGCAAGCTGGTGGCACTGCGCACGGTAAAACCGCTGGACACCGCTCGGCTAACACAGCTGGCACAGGCTGTACAGGTTATAATTACAGTAGAAAACCACAGCATACTGGGCGGTGTGGGCGGCGCCGTGGCCGAGGTGCTGGCAGAGCAGCAAACTACCGCGGTGCTGCGCCGGGTGGGTATTTTAGACGTGTTTACCGAGTCGGGTAAAATTGCCGATATCAAGCAAAAATACAAGCTGACGGCAGAGCAGGTGGCATTGCAGTATGCTAGTGCCACTGGCGGGCCTGCGGGGATAAAATAAGCGCAAAGCAATGCAAAAGGCAGCACCTTCAAAGTAAGGTACTGCCTTTTGTTGTGCCGCAAATAGGAGGATGGTGTGAGGTGTTTTTATAATTTTAGGCAGCCTGCTTATCGCCGTTCACCGGCAGGCCTTCACTGCCGGGCTTGCCCGGCCAGTTTTTACAGCTTGTCTTTCGGTTTTAAGCCGTTAGCACCTAGCTTTGCGCAAATAACTTTTTGCGAGCAAAGTTTCAATGCCAGCCTTAGGCCTCTGCGGGCAGGGGTTCTGCCACGGCGGGGGCGGGGGCTTTATTGTCACGGGCGGCAAACAGGTTTGCCACAATGGGCCCGACGATCTGGTGGATCACGGTCGCCAGCACACAGGGCAGAATGGCGAGCGTGCCGGGGAAAGCCGAGTTTGCCAGCGTGCACGAAAGGCCGCTGTTTTGCAGCCCCACTTCCAGCGACAGGGCGCGGGTTTTTTGCTCGTTAAAGTGAAACGCCTTTGCAATGCCGTACCCGGCGGCAAGGCCCAGTAGATGGTGCACCAGCACGGCCAGCGCCGTAATGCCCACAATGGCAAACCCGTTTTGGGTAAAGCTGCTTTGGTTCGGGCCCACGCACATGCCGACCACCAATAAAATGCAGATGGTAGAAGTGAGCACGAGAATCTTTTTAAACGGCTCGATTTTTTTGCCCGCAAAGGCATGGATGGCAAGCCCCAAAAAGATGGGCAGCAGCACGACCATGACGATGGAGAAGAACATGCTCCAGAAATTGACCTCGATCCACTGGCCCGCAAGGGCCAGCGTCAGGGTGGGGGTCAGCGCCGGGGCCAGCAGCGTCGTGCACATTGTGATGGTGACCGAAAGCGGCACGTCGCCGTGCGCGAGGAAGGTCATCACGTTCGACGCGGTGCCACCCGGCACGCAGCCCAGCAGCACAAGGCCCACGGCGATTTGCGCGCAGACCTCCGGCCCGCCGATGCCGGTGAAGCTGAGCAGCTTTGCCACCAGCCAGCCAAACCCGGCCATACAGATGTACTGGCTGAAAATGCCGATCAGCACGTCGCGCGGGCGGCGCAAGATCAGCGCAAAGTCCTCGGCGCGCAGCGTCATGCCCATGCCGAACATGATGACGCCGAGCAGCAGGTTGACAAAGCTCATTTTAGGGAAGTACGTGCTCAGCACAGGGGCCCACGCAAAGTTGATGCTGACACTGCCTGCAAGGGCTACCCAAAAAGTGGGCACCAGCAGGGCGAACACAGCGGTGAGGATGGCGAGCAGCGCCAGATTTTTGTTCAGCAGATCGGCAACACGGTTGATTGTTTTCATGGCGGATTCTCCTTTTCTGTTGTGTGTTCAGGCTTCGGCGGCCAGCAGGGCGCGGCCGGCGGCGTCGGCATCGCGCATGGCCTGCATAAAGGCCTCTTTGGTGACGGGGCGGGGTGCTTTGGTCCATTCCAGCACGGTGGCGGCCTTATCGGCCACTGTTTGCAGGTCGGCTTCGGTCATGCCGATCTCGGCCAACGTGACGGGCAGATTGATCGAGCGGTTAAAGCGCAAAATGCGCTCGCGCTGTTCCAGCTGGCCGTCCCAGGTCAGCAGCGTCAGCACGCCAAACGAGACGATCTCGCCGTGCAAATGCTTGCCGCCGGAGGCGGGCAGCATGGTAGCGCCGTAGTAGACGCAGTGGGCAAGGCTGCTGTTGTAGTAGTACTTGGTGGGGTCGGTGGTGAGGTTTGACACAAGGCCGGTAGAAATCACGATGGCAAGGGAAACCTGCTCCAGCTCGGTGCCGGGGGTGTTTTCGCGGCACTGCTGCATGGCGGCGGCACCGTAGTTCAGCAGCGGCTCGGTGCAGGTGTGGGCCAGCATGGTGCCAAGCAAGGTCGTGTGAAACAGGTCTTTGCCGCGGCTGGCAAGCTCGACCTCACACTCTTTTGAAAGCGCGTCGCCGATACCCGCCCACAGCAAACTTTCGGGGGCTTCGGCAATGATGCGGGTGTTGATAAAGGTATGCTCCGGGCAGCGGGTGGGGTAAAAGTAATCGCAAAAGGTGTCGTCCGCATTGTAGAACACCCCGATGGCGGTGCAGGCGGCGCAGTTGGAGGCGATGGTGGGGAAGGTGAGCAGCGGCTTGTCGAGGTGCTGGGCCACGGCCTTGCAGGTGTCGATGGCGCGCCCGCCGCCCACTGCAAAAATCATGTCGGCCTGCTGAACTTCCGGCAGCTGTTCCAGCGCGCCGGCGTGCTCGTATGTCGAGTTGCCGCCGTACCAAATGGGCTGCGACAGGGTAAATTCGGTGCCGGCAAGGGCGGCTTTCAGCGGTTCATACGCCTTGCTGAGGGCGGTTTTACCGCCAATGACGGCGGCGGTTTTGCCAAAACGGCGGGCGATCGAAAAGACATCCTGATAGCAGTCGGGGCCGACGCTCCAGGCGGGCAGGCAGCTGGTGTAACTCATATAAATGATCCTCCTGTTTTGTGCGGGACAAAACAAAAACAGCTTCGTCCCAAAGAATGTTTCTTTGAGACGAAGCTGTGAATTACAACTCCGCGGTACCACTCAAATTGCGCGGCGGTGAGGCCGCACCACTTACAGGCTCCAACAAGCCCATGGCATTAACGCTGCCTGTACGTGCGCGTTTACTTACTTTCGTGTTCAACTGCCAGCTCGGAAGTGATTCCCCTGACGTCGTCCGGTTGCCTGCTCTCATCTGCTCAGGCTCTCTGTAAACCATCTTCGCGTCGGCGTTCTTCGTCATCGCCTTTATTGCTATCTAACATAACAAAAAACAGCGGTGCTTGTCAAGCAAAAGTTGCACAAAGAAAATAAAAAACAACAGCGGGGATTTGGCAGGTGCAAAAATTTACGGGTTTAGCGTGCGGTAAAACACGGCGGCACGGCAGTTGCTGGCGGGCGGTTGTCGTGCAACTTACCCCCCGCACGGCCCCGCTTACCGGCGCTGTGCTACCGGTGGGCTGTTTTTGCTGGCGGCACCGCGGGGGCTTTGCTATACTTTGTGCAGTAAGCAAAGAGAGGTGCGAAAAAATGGAAGAATGCAGGATTAGCGTTAAGGGACTGCAAAAATATTACGGGCCCACCCACGCGGTGGACGGTATTTCGTTCAGCGTCAACGCGGGCGAGCTGTTTGGTTTTTTGGGGGTCAACGGTGCAGGCAAAACCACAACGATTCAAATGCTCAGCACACTGGTGCGCCCCACGGCGGGCGAAGCGGAGATCTGCGGGCACAAGCTGGGGCGCGAAGACGCGCAGATACGGCGCGAGATCGGTATTGTGCGCCAGCAAAACGGGTTAGACGACCTGTTGACGGTGGAAGAAAACCTGCTTTGCCGCGCGTCGCTGTACCCAAAAAGCCGGGCGGAAAACAAAAAAAGGCTGGCAGAGCTGTGCGAGGTGCTGTCGCTGGAGGATACGCTGAAACGCCGGTACCGGCAGCTTTCGGGCGGGCAAAAACGCAAGTGTGAAATTGCAGCGGCGCTGATGCATGCCCCGCAGGTGCTGTTTTTGGATGAACCGACCACCGGGCTGGACCCCGCCACCCGCAAGGCAGTGTGGCACACGGTGCGCCTCATCCGCAAGCAGTACGGCACCACGGTATTTTTGACGACGCATTATATGGAGGAAGCCGCGCAGGCGAACCATATTTTAATTTTAGACAAGGGTAAAGAGATCGCAAGCGGTACCCCGTTTGAGCTGAAAGAGCAGTTTGCCTACGACCGGCTGACGCTGTACCCCAAAGATTTGAGTGCATTTGCGGCAAAGCTGCAAAGTGAGGGCACACCGTGCCGCGTGCGGGGCCGCGGGGTGCAGATCGCGATCCCCAGCACGCTGGCATCGTACGAGCTGTTGCAGCGCTGGCACGCCGAGCTTGCCGGGTTTGAAGTGGTGCAGGGCACAATGGATGACGTGTTTTTGAACGCCTGCAAGGGCAGCGAGGAGGAAGCCGTATGAGCACCGTAAACAATTTGATCAAACGCAATCTCAAATTATACCTGCGCGACCGCTCGTCGATCTTTTTTTCGCTGCTGTCGATGCTGATCGTCATCATGTTGATGCTGGTATTTTTGGGCGATATGAACATCAATGATGTGCTGAATATCTTAGAGCAGGCCGGGGTCACGGGCATCAGCCGCGACAGCGCACAGCAGATGGTGCTGCTGTGGACGATTGCCGGGGTGCTGTGCGTCAACACCGTCACCATTGCGCTGACCATTACCGGCCAGATGGTGCGGGATGCGGCAACCGGCCGCGCGCAAAGCTTTTACGGTGCGCCGGTCAGCCGGTTGCAAATTGCAATAGGGTATATTGGGGCTTCTTTTTTGGGCACCATGGGCATCTGCCTGCTGACACTGGGGGTGTCCGACGGGTATTTGCTGGTGACAGGGCACAGCATTTTATCGCTGGCCGAGCATTTTAAAATCATCGGCATGCTGGCGGTCAATGCGTTTTCGTACTCTGCGGTGATGTTTTTGGTGGGGCTGTTTGTCAAAAGCGAGGGCGCGTGGTCTGGCCTTGGCACAATCGTGGGCACGCTGGTCGGCTTTTTGGGGGCCATTTACATCCCGATGGGCGGCCTGCCCGGCGCGGTGCAAAACTTTTTAAAGGCCACTCCCATTTTGCACAGCGCCTCCATGCTGCGCAGTGTGTTTACCGCCACCGCCGTGCAAAATATGTTTGAAACCGCACCCGCAGTGGTGGCAACCGAATACAAAACCGCGATGGGGATCACCGTGACCATGGGCGGGCAGACGATAGGCCTGCCGGTGCAGATTGCAGCGGTGCTGATTTGTGGTATACTGGTTTTAGCAGTGTCGGCGCTGGTGATGCGCCACAAATCTGTGCAGGACAGGTAGGGATGCTAGCTTGAGGATCATTGTCGAAGAGCTTGAAAAAGGGCAGGAAGAAGAGATCATCATCCGCACCGGCCAGCTGGACGACCAACTGCTTTCGCTGATTTCCAGCATTCGCACTTCGCGCGAAAAGCTGAGCGGCTTTCAGCCGGACGGCAGCATCCAACTGGTGGAGCCACAGGACGTGTACTATTTTGAAGCGGTGGATAACCGGGTGTTTGCCTACTGTGAAAAAGAGGTCTATGAGGTGCACAAAAAGCTGTACGAGCTGGAAGAGCAATTTGACAACACCGATTTTTTTCGCTCTTCCAAATCGGTCATAGTAAACCTTGCCAAGGTGTACAAGCTGACCCCGGTGTTGGGCGGCCGGTTTGAAGTGCTGCTGAGCAACGGGGAAAAGAGCACAATTTCGCGCCAGTATGTGCCATTGTTAAAAAAGAAGCTGGGAATGTAAAGGGGGGCAACGCAGATGCAGTTTTTAAAACGCTTGATTTTTTATATCGCCACCATTACTACTTTTACGCTGCTTGCCTGTGCCGTGTGGATCACGCTGGAAGCAACGGAAAAAGGCATCTCTTTGCAGGCGGCTTTTTTGCCCACCGCGCTGCTGTGGCAGGTTTTATGTGCCGGGGCGGTGTGCGGGGTCGCGACCGCGCTGCTGATCGTGGAGGAAATACAGACCCGCAAAGAGGTGTTTGTGCGTTTTGGTGCGCATTATGTGGTGATCAACGCCATCATCCTTGGCGGCGGCGCGCTGTTTGGCTGGTATACCGTGACCCCGATAGGGGTGGTGTGCATGCTCATCACCGTCGCGCTGGTGTATTTGGCGGTAGCGACCATGGCCTATCTGCGGGATAAATCGACCGCGGACAAGATCAACGAGCGGCTGGAGCGGTTTCGCCGCCGCCCGCGCTGAACAATAAAATCAAAAACGCACCGCCCCCGAAGTATCGGCCCAATCAGCCGTTACCGCGGGGGCGGTGCGTTTTAGTTATACGCAAAAAAAGTTAAAAACAAAGGGCAGTGCGGTCAGGGATGCTCGCCCCACACTTCACGCGCAATGTCGCGCACCAGCGCAAGCTTTGCCCACTGGTCGGCTTCGGTCAGCCGGTTGCCCTCTTCGGTAGAGGCAAACCCGCACTGCGGGCTGAGGTACAGCCGGTCCAGCGGCACAAACTGCGCCGCCTCGCGAATGCGCTGAATGATAGCGGCCTTTTCTTCCAGCTGGGGGCTTTTGGTCGTGATGAGCCCCAGTACAACGGCCTTATCCGGCGCGACATACCGCAGCGGCTCAAACCCGCCCGAGCGCGCGTCGTCGTATTCAAGGTAAAAGGCCGAAACCGCTTCATCGCGAAACAGGTACGGGGCAATGGGGTCGTATGCGCCGGACGACGCATAGGTGGAGTGAAAATTGCCGCGGCACACGTGGGTCGTTACGGTCAAATCGTCCGGCTTGCCCTTTAGCGCCAAATTATTCAGCGCGATCTGCTCTTTTGCAATGGTGCGCACCTTTTCTTCGTCCAGGTCAAACATCGGCCAAAAGCTTTTGTCCACATAAAGGCCCCAGGTGCAGTCGTCCAGCTGCAAATTGCGGCAGCCCGCGTCGTATAGCTCGCGAATTACCGTTTGGTAAGCGGCGCCAATGTCGGCCAGCAGCGCGTCGTCACTGGGGTAGTGCTGCCGGTTTTGCGCAAGGTATTCGGGCAGGCGCAACTGCACCAGCAGCTGTGCGGGCGCGGGGATGGTCTGCTTTGCCACCACGCCGCCGGTCTCCTGCGCTTTGACAAATTTAAAATGCTCGACAAACGGGTGCCCCGCCCCGGTGATCGGCCCCGTAATGACCGCCGTTTCGGCTTTGGTGCGCTCGCCGTGGAACTGTAGCCCCTTGGCGGTGTTTGCTTTTTCAATGCCGCCAAGGCCCCACATAAAGTCAAGATGCCACCAGCTGCGGCGAAATTCGCCGTCGGTGATGACCGGCAACCCGGCCGCCTTTTGCTTTGCAATCAAGTCCAAAATAGCGGCATCCTCTGCGGCGGTGAGTTCCTGTGCGGTAATTTGGTGCAGGCTACTGGCAAGGCGGGCTTTTTTCAGCGCATCGGGGCGCAAAAAACTGCCCACGATGTCATAGCGAAACGGTGCGTGTGGTGTCGTCATAGGGGGTGCTCCTTTCGGGTGTAAAAACAGCGGCGGCACAGGGGCCGCCGCTGTTTGGGTGGTTACTTATTCCGCAAAAAGCGGGGTGGACAGGTAGCGCTCGCCGGTGTCGGGCAGCAGCACCACAATGGTTTTGCCCGCATTTTCCGGCCGTTTTGCCAGCTGGATGGCGGCATAGGTGGCTGCGCCGGATGAAATGCCGACCAATACGCCCTCTTTGTGGCCAATGGCGCGGCCGGTTTCAAACGCGTCCTCGTTGGAAACGGTGATGATCTCGTCGTAAATTTTCGTGTTCAGCACGTCGGGCACAAAGCCCGCGCCAATGCCCTGAATTTTGTGCGGGCCGGCCACGCCGGTCGACAGCACGGCCGAGCTTGCGGGCTCTACCGCCACCACTTTCACGGCCGGGTTTTGTGATTTCAAGTATTCGCCGGTGCCGGTAATGGTGCCGCCGGTGCCGATGCCCGCGACAAAAATATCCACTTTGCCGTCGGTGTCCTGCCAAATTTCCGGCCCGGTGGTGGCGCGGTGCACGGCGGGGTTGGCCGGGTTGACAAACTGGCCCGCCACAAAGCTGTTCGGGGTTTCGTTTGCCAGCTCGTTTGCCTTTTCAATCGCGCCTTTCATGCCTTTGGCGCCCTCGGTCAGCACCAGCTCGGCGCCATAGGCCTTTGCCAACTGCCGGCGCTCGACCGACATGGTTTCGGGCATGACCAAAATCAGCCGGTAGCCGCGCGCGGCGGCAACCGAGGCAAGGCCGATGCCGGTGTTGCCGGAGGTCGGTTCGATGATGACTGAGCCGGGCTTTAAAATGCCGCGGGCCTCTGCGTCGTCAATCATGCCTTTGGCAATACGGTCCTTTACCGAGCCTGCCGGGTTAAAGTATTCCAGCTTTGCCACCAGTTTTGCGTTCAGGTTTTCGGCCTTTTCAATGTGGGTCAGCTCTAACAGCGGGGTTTTCCCAATCAGTTGATCTGCGGAAGTATAAATGTTAGCCATAATAGACACTCCTTTAATTGTTGTCAAATAAAATTAAATTGAAGAGTTGGTTGCGCGGGGGACAACATCGCATTGCCCCGCAAAAACCGTGTCGTATGGCGTGTTTCATTTTACTCCCATCCTTTCAAGTTTGGTGTTGGTATTTTGGGTGCACCGGTTATTGCACGGCGGCAAACCCCTGGGTCAAATCGGCTAAAATATCGTCGATATGTTCGGTGCCGATCGACAGGCGAATGGTGTTGGGGCGGATGCCGCAGGCGGCAAGCTCGGCGGCCGACAGCTGCGAGTGGGTGGTGGAGGCGGGGTGGATGACGAGGGATTTCACATCTGCCACGTTGGCCAGCAGCGAAAACAGCTCTAAGCTTTCGGTAAACTTTTTCGCCGTCTCGGCATCGCCCTTGATCTCAAAGGTGAAAATGGAACCCGCCCCGTGCGGGAAATACCGGTCGTACAGCTGTTTTGCGGCGCCGGTGGCAAGGGAGGGGTGGTTGACCCGCTCGACCCCCGGGTGCTGCTGCAAAAAGGCGACGACTTTCAGCGCGTTTTCTACATGGCGCTCGACCCGCAACGACAGGGTTTCAAGCCCTTGCAGCAGCAAAAACGAGTTGAACGGTGAAATGGCGCCGCCAAGGTCACGCAACAGGGTGGTGCGGGCTTTGGTGATATAGGCCAGCTTGCCCGCCACCTTGGTAAACACCACGCCGTGGTACGAGGGGTTGGGGGCGGACAGGCCGGGGAACTTATCGTTTGCGGCCCAGTCAAACCTGCCGCCATCCACGATCACCCCGCCCATCACGGTGCCGTGCCCGCCAATGAACTTGGTGGCGGAGTGCACCACAATGTCGGCCCCGTGCTCAATGGGGCGCAGCAGATACGGGGTGGCAAAGGTGCTGTCCACGATCAGCGGGATACCGTGCCGGTGGGCGATCTCGGCCACGGCTTCAATGTCCAGCACATCGGCGTTGGGGTTGCCCAGCGTTTCGGCATACAGCAGCTTGGTGTTGTGGCGAATTGCCTTTTCAAAGTTGGCGGGGTCGCTTTGGTCCACAAAGGTGGTGGTGATGCCCGCGTCCTGCAAGGTGTTGGACAGCAGGTTGACCGTGCCGCCGTACAGGTTGGACGCCGAGACCACATGGTCGCCCGCAATGGCGATATTTTGGATGGCATAGGCGACCGCAGTGGAGCCGGAGGCCAGTGCCAGTGCCGCGGCCCCACCCTCCAGCGCCGCAATGCGCTGTTCAAACACATCGCTGGTCGGGTTCATTAGACGGGTGTAAATGTTGCCGCTTTCCGTCAGCGCAAAGCGGCCTGCGGCCTGCGCCGAATCTTTAAACACATACGAGGTGGTTGCGTAAATGGGCACTGCGCGGGCATCGGTCGCGGGGTCGGGGGCTTCCTGCCCCACGTGTAGCTGCAAGGTTTCAAATTTGTAGTTGTGTTCCGACATGATGATATCTCCTCTTACGGTTGTATTTTTATCGGGCATCGCCGCCGGAACAAAAAAATTGCCCGGGAGGCGTCATGGTGCGACTCTCCCGGGCAAAGATGCGTTTAGGTGTTGCTGGCAAATCAGTTTGCCAGACCATGCACAGAAAGGGGCACGGCAAAACACCCGTACATCGAGCTTGTCCGGGAGTAGAGCATTCGCCCACAACAGAAATTGACGTTAAAAAGCTGGTTCATGTTTGCGTGCCTCCTTTCGTGTGGTGCCCGCTGTGACAGCAGGTTCTTTATGGGGATTATACCGGGTAAAACCTATATTGTCAATAGGAAATACGAAATTTTTACTATTTTTCTGCAAAAAAAACTGTGTAAAAAGCGCTGTGCCTGCAAGTGAAACCCGCAAAAAAACAAGTAGGGCGGCCCTTTGGGGCCGCCCCACTTGCCATAAAAATTACAATTGCACGGGCTTTACTAACAGGGTCATTCGTACCGCAGTGCTTCAATGGGGTCCAGCTTTGCGGCCTTGCTGGCAGGGTAATAGCCAAAAAAGATACCAATGGCCATCGAAAAACCGACGGAGGCCACAATGGCGGTGAGCGACGGTTTTGCCGCGTACCCCAGCAGGCTGGCCCCCCAGGCCCCCAGCGCGATGCCCAAAATAATGCCGATCACCCCGCCGATCAGGCAGATGACGACGGATTCGACAATAAATTGCAGCCGAATGGCAAACCCCGGCGCGCCCAGCGCCTTGCGGGTGCCGATCTCGCGCGTGCGCTCGGTGATTGAGACCATCATAATGTTCATCACGCCAATGCCGCCCACCAGCAGGCTGATGGCCGCGATGGCCGCAATGGCCACCTGCACGGTGGAGATCATTTCGGTGACGGTGCTGACCATCGTCTCCATGCTGGAGGCCGACACCGTCCAGCTTTGGTTGCGGGTATAGTAGCTGTCAAAAAAGTCTTCGGTGTTCTGCATAAAATTTGCATTGTTTTCTATCGCGCTGCCCACCACGGTAAAACTTTGGTACCCGGCGGCCGCACTGTCCAGTTTTTTGGCGGTCGTCAGCGGCACATACATCGGGTAGGTCACGTCACTGCTGGTCAGCGTAACGGTGCCGTCCTGTTTGTACTGGTAAACGCCTACGATGTAAAAGGTGAATACCTTATTGTTCACGGTGACATCAAACGATTTGCCAATGCCGTCTACGCCTTTGCCAAACACGTCGCTGACAAACTGGTCGGCCACAACGCAGACCTTTTTTTCGCCGTCCAAATCTTTTTGGTCAATAAAGCGGCCGTTGGTTACGTCAATGGATTCGGCGGCCTGATAATCAAGATTGACCCCGGTGACCTTCACGCTTGCATTGTCGCTGGAACCAGTGACCGGCACCGTGCCGCTGCCCATGGATTCGGTCAGCGAAATGGCGGCGATCTCATCCCCAAAGGCCGCGCGGTAGTCGGCGATCATGTCGTCGGTGATGAGGTCGTCATCCGCCGGCAGGCTGGGGCTAAACATGCGAATACTCACCCCGCTGCGGGTCGTCGTGGTGGGCGCAGAGCTGGAATTGTCCGAGCTTTTTTCCGTCAGGCTGACGGTGATATTGCTCACGCCAAGGCTTTGCATTGAATCGCTGATCGAGCCGGTCAGCGAATCGCCCACCGTCACAATGGCAATCACCGAGCCGATGCCGATGATAATGCCCAGCATCGTTAAAATGGCGCGCATTTTATTGGCCCACAGGCTGGCAAACGCCATGCGAATATTGTCAAGCAGTCCCACGCACGCCACTTCCTTTCCGCTCTGCAACAATGCGCCCGTCCTTTAAAGTCAGGATGCGCTGGCACTCCTCTGCAAGCTCCGGGTTATGGGTGATCAGCACGATGGTTTTGCCATTTTGCTCGTGCAAGTCGTGAAACAGGTCCATCACGTTGCGGCTGGTCTGCGAGTCCAGCGCGCCGGTGGGTTCATCCGCCAGCAGCAGCGCGGGGTTGCAGGCCATGGCGCGCGCAATGGCAACGCGCTGTTTTTGCCCGCCCGAAAGCTCGTTTGGCTGGTGGCGCGCACGGTCGCCCATGCCCACCATGGCAAGCAGTTCTTTGGCGCGGTGGCTGCGCGCGCGCGCCGGGATGCCTGCGTACAGCATGGGCAGCTCAATGTTTTTTTGTGCGGTTGTGCGGCCAATCAGGTTAAAGGTCTGAAACACAAAACCAATTTTGCGGTTGCGAATGGCGCTCAGCTCGCGGTCGGTGGCCTTTTGCACATCAATGCCATCCAGCAGGTAACGGCCTTTTGTCGGGCGGTCCAGTGCGCCGATGATATTCATGATCGTGGATTTGCCCGAGCCGGACTCGCCCACAATAGCCACAAATTCGCCGGGCCACACGGTGAGGTTGATGCCATGTAAAATTTCAAGCTCGTTGGGCCGGCCAATGTAATAAGTCTTTACCAAATCGCGGATGTCGATCAGCGGTTCGGCCTTTGGTGTGGTGGCCGGGGTATCGATCGTATGGGGTTCGGCCATCTCATCAGCCTCCTATCGGGCCGCCGGAGGGCATGTTTTCACCGCCAGAAGGCCTGTTGCTGCTGCGGTTACTGCTGCGGGTCAGCCCGCTCAGCAGGCCGGCATTGCGGCTTTCGCTGCTGGAGCTGCCGGTGCTTTGCTTCACGGTCGCTTCTTCACTGCTGGCGCTGCTGCGCACCTGCATGCCCTCGGTCAGCGCGTCGCCCGAAATTTCAATGTAATAGTCATTTTCTTCGCCGGTCGTCACCTGCACCGGCTCAAAGGTGGCGTCGGGGCCGCTGCCGCCGGTTTTTACATACACAACACTGCTGCCGGTTTCATCCGTGCCCACTGCGTCAATGGGTACGACAAAAACGTTGTCCTCGCTGGACAGAATGATGTTTACCTTGGCGTTCATGCCGATCAGCAGGCCGGTGTCGGCATCAGTGACGGTGACTTCGCATGCAAACCCGCCCGAGCTGCTGGAGCCCTGGCTGGAGCTGGAGGTGGAAGCCGTTTTAGAAACCTGGCTCACCGTGCCGTTGATCACCTTGTCGCCGGTGGCATCACTGGTAATGGTGGCGGGCAGGCCCACCGATACATTCGGGATGTCGTATTCTTCTACCGCAAACGAAACTTTCAGCGCGGCGGCATCCTGAATCGTTGCAACGGTACTGTCGGTCACCGCGCTGCCCACGGTGGCGTTCAGCGCGGTTACGGTACCGGCGCTTTGCGCTTTCAGCGTGCATTCTTCCAGCTGGTCCTGCAAATCTTCCAGCGTGTCACTGGTCTTGCTGCTGTCAAGGGCATCCGAAGCGGTGGTCAGGGCCTGATACGCGCTGGAATACTGGGTGCCCAGCGTGGTGTAGGCGTTGTAGGTGTTATTGCGGGCGGTTTCTGCCGCCGCTGCCGCGCTTTGCAACGCGTCGTAATTGCACAGGCTTTTGCCGCTGTTCAGCGCAGAAAGCGCGTCGGCTGCGGCTTTGGCAAGCCCGCCCGCCGCCGAGCCGCTATCCACCGTGCCGCCCGCAGTAAAGGTGGTGCCGTTGTATGCCCCGCAGGCGCTGTTTACCGCGCTTGCCGCGTCAATGACTGCCTGCACAGTGGTGTCGTTGTTGTTCTGCGCCAGCACTGCGGTGTAGCTATTGTAGGCGGTGGCGACATTGTTTGCCGCCGCCTGCGCGTTCGCCGCCGCGGTGTCGTAGGCGGTTTGCAGCGCAGAAACGGTGGTCTTTGCCGCCCCGAAGGCGCTGAGCGCCGTGTTGTAGGCGTTAGAGGCGTTGGTGTAGTCAATACCGGCGTTTTCGTACTTGACTTTTGCCCCCTCAAAGGTGGCCTTTGCATTGTCGTAGTTTGTCTGTGCTTTGCTGATGTTGTCGGCAAGGCTTTCTTTGGCTTTGGTGATCTGCTTATCCAAATCGGTCGTATCCAGTGTGCAGATCACGTCCCCCTCTTTCACCGTGTCGCCAACCTGCACGTTGACCTCTTTTACCGTGTACTTCAGTGCGGTGGTCACGGTGCTGACCTCTGCGCTTTTTACTGTGCCGCTGGCAGAAACACTGTTTTCAAGCGAGGTCTTTTGCAGGGTGGTCGTGCGCACAAAGGCCGCAGCGCTGCCCGGCGTGGCCTGCCTGCCCGCAAAGGTGCGCCAGCCCCAAAAAACGCCGCCCGCAATCAGTAAAATCACGACCAGTGCGGCCATGCGTTTGTGGCGGCGCGCAAAACGGCCAAGCGGCCCAAACAGTTTGCCCAACAGGTGCCCTGCCGCGTGAAAAGGGTTTTTGTGCCCTTTGGTGGGGGTGCTTTCTTCCATCATACCCATACTCCTTTTTATCAGTTTAACTGGTGTTAAGCTTCCAAGTTATATTGTAAAAAAGCAATGTGTGAAAACACGGGTAAACTTGTGTGAAAAAGCGGGCAAAGCTGTGTGAAAAATGCGATAATCTGTGACGGGGCAGGCAAAAGCGGCGTGGCATCTTGCGCAGAAAGTGGGAGTAGTGTATAATAAGTAAGCTGTTTTGCACAGCGAGGGCCTTTAGCTCAGCTGGTTAGAGCAACCGGCTCATAACCGGTCGGTCCCGGGTTCGAATCCCTGAAGGCCCACCAGCGATAAACCCGCACGGCAAAGCCATTTAGTTGGCTTTTGCCGTGCGGGTTTTCTTGTGCTTAGGTATGCAAAATAACGCGTTTTACGCTGGTTTCTTTTAAAAAGACAAGTCAAAATACAATACAGGCAAAGACAAATAACCTATAAAATAAAAAACCACCGCCGGCAAAAGGAAACTCCCCAGCCGGAGAAGGCTTTATTTGTATGTTGGGTTTGTCTTTTCTTTCATTTGGTGGCTAAATTGCAACTCGCTTAAAGCAACTTTTTAAAGTTAATAAAAAATGTTTCGCAGAATTGAATTTGCCCTGCTTTTGGCATACAATTAAATGTAAGAAACTGGTATTGATGCACGCAACATATTTGCAACAAACCTTGTAAAATATCTAAACGCCAAAAGCAAAGCACAGCTTGAGCTTGCCGAATATGTGAAATTCTCATCGTCGACGGCGCCCCGATAAGATGCAAAAGATTGCTGATTTTTTAGGCATTAAAATCTCTGACTTGCAAATGGCGTACGGCCTCGCCGATGAAATTGATGCGGCGTTTTATAGGGATTGCAAAAAGCTGAATAGCCGAGATAAAGAGACCGCAGCATGGTTTGTGTTATGCGGGAGCGGCAGGAGCAAAATGAATAACGGGTAAATGCGATTTATTTGAAAAAACTTTGCCGCCAAGTGAATTGATGCTTGCGATGCAAATGGGAGATGCCAAGCCCTCAGAATTTGTAAATTATTTTAAATTGCCGGAGCAGGATATAAAGAGCCCAGTATTACGGGGTAAATTGCAAAAGCATCAATTTTAATAAGGAAGATACGGGGGCATGAATTGTGGCAACGTGTATTTGGTGCAAAAATTCAACGGAGCTTTACAAAAACGGCTATTGCGAGAGTTGCTATCATCACATCCGGGACGATATCCTTTTAAACAAAAACCGATTGGATGAACTGCTAAGGCAAAGCGCTTTGCCTGATGCGGATAAAACTGCAATTTTAGAAGAGAGTAACCGACTTTGCAAAGGGTTAGAAGAATACAAGAAAAAGAAAGTCCCCTTTTACAAAAGCGATTACCAACCAATCCTTGCGGCGATTTATCGAAACTTGGGTGAGACACTGGCCCCGCCCCAAAAGGCTAAAATGAGCCAGCCAACTTTTACCCTGATTGTTGCATGCACAATTTTAATTTTTTCGTGCATCGTTTTGATTTATCAGTCTTTTACATTATCCGCGCAGGTCGATGAGATGACGGCGCAAATTTCCGCATTGCAGACCGACAACCAAAATTTAAGTGACCAGCTTGCCGCCTATCAAAAAACGGCTTCTGCCAAAAAAACAGTAACCTTGGATAATGGCAATTATGTTGCCGGGGCTGACTTTGCTGCAGGGACCTATGATATTGAGGCCGTTTCCGGTTTGGGCAATGTCATTTCAGATAATTCTTCTCTTGACGGCGGTATCAATGCAATCATGGGTACAAAAGCAGAGGATACGCTTGGCATCGCCGAACAAAAATACTCCAACATCAAACTGCCGGACGGCACCACGCTGATGCTCAGCGGGGTAAAGGTGCGGCTAAAGCTTGTCGAAGCATATTAATTATTATATGGGGGCATAGTTATGAGCGTATCATCTGAATTCAGAGACAAAAAACTGGAATATTACGGTAAAAAAATACCCGGGTTGATACCATACGCGAATGTGCTTTTGCCCATTGTTGGGGTGTTACAGCTTTGGGGTATTATTACCTCTATTGTTGGCTGGTCGGGCGTTTCTGTAGGGTTTGTTTTCAACATGGTACTGTTGTTTTTGTCGATAACTGCGTTTGCCACACTGCGAGATTATGACGCGCTTGGCTTTTGGGCAAACCTGTTGTTTTTGGGCGCTTTTATTGCGGCGCAAATTTATAATGTCGTTGCGGTGTTGTCAGTGTCCGCTTTGTTGCAAAACTCTGCAAATGGGGTTGCTGCGTCTGCCGGTTCTGCGTTTGGTTCTGCCGTGATGATGGGGGCAACCCTTGGCCTCGGCTTGACGATTGTGCTCGTGCTGATCGCAGCAGTTTTGCTGATTTCGGTTGCTGTGTTTTATATCGTCGTTTTTATCCGTCACCGCAAGTTCTTTTTTACCAGCTTCAAAGCGCTGAAAAAAGAGTTTTTAGCCTAGCGGGGTAGCATTTTCCAAGATTAAAAATGGGTTAGTGCAGGGTAGCGAAAGCGTTTTTTTAGGGCATCGAGTAGATGAAGAATAGAAGGTGTTTTATGAGGCCCTACCAGAAGAAATAAAAACAGGCGAGCTTTTAGCAACAGTGAGCCACGGCTTTAGATGTTTGTCAAGGTGGGGCGGCATTTTACGCCGGCACAATTGTAAAAGATACTGATTTATGGTATCCTGTCAAATACTGGGGTTTAAAAACAAAACCCACAGATGGTCCGTAAATCAAAAGGAGTGCGTAGAGTGAAAAAACTAATTAGTATCGGTTTGGTTTTGGTGTTGGCAGTTTCGTTTGTTGGGTGCAATGGCGCCGCATCGTCTAGTGCAGCAAGCAGTGCCCCGGTTTCTAGTGCAGCAAGCAGTACCCCGGTTTCTAGTATAGTAAGCAGCAGTGTAAGTGCTTCGGCCGCCAATAGTGACAGCGAATTGCAAGAAGCGCGGGATACCTTGGAAGCCTTGGGTGATATTAAGGTGGAGAAAAATGCAGAAAACATAAAAATTACGCTGCCGGCCCAATTTATAGGCAAGCAAACGCAAGAGGAACTGGACCAGATGGCAGCCATGAGAGGGATGCAGTCGATTACCCTGAACCAAGATGGCAGCGCCACCTATGTGATGAATGAAAGCCAGCATAAAGAATTTCTGAAACAAACGGCAGATTCAATCAACCAGAGCTTAAAAGGAATGTTTCCGGCGCAAGATATGCCCAATATCATTTTAGCCGAGGCTAATGCAGATTTTACGCACTTTACAGTGACTACCACTTCTACAGAAGTGTCGATGGACGAATCACTTATAGCGATGCCGCTTTACATCTTTGGTGGGATGTATGCCATCTTCAACGGCACAGTGGATGACGAGTCTTTTAATATTCAGGTCGATTTTGTAAATGCAGATACCGGCGCCATCCTTCAAACAGCAAATTCGAAGGATATGGAATCCGAATAAAAGCATCGATATAAAAAAGAATGCCCATAAGGGCACTGCAAGCCGGTTTGCCAGTGTGCAGAAAAACACGTATGGTTAAAACAGCGGGCCAGCCGTGCCCGCGCAACGGGCAGTTGAATTTGGCCGCCTTTTGGATTATAATCGGGGCAGAGGGGACAAGCGAAAGGAGGCGGCAATAGTGAGAAACTTAAATATCCATCTTCGCGAATTTTTAAACGGCAAGCGCATACAGCTGGGCGACCGGGTGTATTGGGCCAACCGTACCTCCCGCGAAATTTACGCCCACAGCGTTGAGGACGAACAGGCCGGCAGCCTTGCCGGTTATAAGGTGGGGGATATTACCGGGGACGATGAAATTGTAATTTGCAAGGATTATTTTGAAGATTAAATAAATGGCCCCCGCGCCTTGGGGGAGAGTAAAACAACCGGTGCCGTGGGCAAACCCCCACAAAGCGCCGGTTGTTTTTATTTAAAGTACCGCGCTTTGGTGCAGGCATAAAAATGTGTCAGGGCAGACGCAGGGCAACCGGGGTTTGAAAGTTTTTGCTAAGATGCCCTGCTATTGCTATTACAGCACAAAAAACACCGCCCGGTGGCTAAACTTGCCACCGGGCGGTGCGTTTATGTGCGTTTTGGGGTGCGCGTACGCAGGGCGCAAGGCTGCCCCCGCGCGCAAAGCGGCAGATAAACGGCCCTGCTGCGGGCGCTGTTACCTGTCGCCGCGCAACCGAAAGTTTGCCGTCAGCTCTTTCAGCATGCCGGACTGGCCCGAAAGCTCTTCGCTAGAGGCGGCGGCCTGCTGTGCGGTGGCGGCATTTGTTTGTACCACCGAAGCCACCTGGTCCATGCCGGTGTTGATTTGCTGCATGGCGGCTGCCTGGCTGACAGAGGCCTGTGCGATATCCTCCATCAGGCGCAGTGTTTCGCCCGTTGCGGCCGCGCTTTCGGCCAGCGATGCGGCGGTGTCACTGGTCAGCTGTGCGCCGCTGTTGATCGAGGTGATGATCTGTTGCAGCAGCGCATCGGTGTTTTTTGCAGCCTCGGCAGATTTCGCCGCAAGGTTGCGCACCTCGTCTGCCACCACGGCAAAGCCCTTGCCCGCAGCGCCGGCGCGTGCGGCCTCCACCGCGGCGTTGAGGGCCAGAATATTCGTCTGAAACGCAATGCTGTCGATGAGGCTGATGATTTTAGACGTCTCGGCAGACTGTGCCGTGATCTGCTGCATGGCCCCGGTGAGGCCCGCCATCTGGCGGGTGCTGGCGGCAAGCTCTTGCTGGGCCAGCGCGCTGCTGTCGTGCGCCTGCCGGGTGTTCTGTGCGGTCTGCTGCACCTGTGCGGCAATCTGCGTCAAAGACGCGTTCAATTGCTGTACTGTGCTCGCTTGCAGGGTGGTGCCCTCCGATAGTGCGCTTGCGCCGTCGGCAATCTGCTGTGCGCCTCCGTCCACCTGCTCGGCCGCCTGATGAATTTGGGCCAGCAGCTCGCTTAGGCGGGCCAGCAGGGTCATCAAATGTTCTTTCAGCTTGGCAAACTGGCCGCTGTACTCCTTTTGGGGCACAAAGGTCAAATCGCCGTTTGCAATCTGCGCCAGCGCATCGGCAACTTCATCAATATACCCTTGATAGTTTTCCAGTTGGTCAATGGTCTTTTGAAACGCGGCGGCAAGCTGGCCCACCTCGTCTTTGCTGCGCACGTTCAGCGCAACATCAAACTGCCCCTGTGCGATCTGCTTTGCAGCGTCGGTGACCTGTACAATGGGCTTTGTGATACTGCGGCTGATAAAGGCCGACAAAATCAGGGTAATAATCAGCACCGCCGCCAGCAGGCCCAGCCCCAGCCGGACGACGCTGGCAACGCCGTCGTTATAAATCTGGTTGACAGACTGCATTGGGATGCCGACAAAATAGATGCCGATCAGCTGCCCCGCGCTGTCATAGGCGGGGGTGTAGCCGGTCATATAGTCACTGCCCAAAATAGAGGCTTTGCCAAGGTAGCTTTGCCCGGCTGCAACAGCGGCATAGGCGGGCCCGGCGGCATCCAGCTTGGTGCCAACGACCCGCTGGCCGTTTTCATCCTGAATACTGGTCAGCACCCGCACAAAGTCGTTGCCATCCTTTGCAAACAGCGTGGCGGCAACGTTCATGTCGGTCGCAAATTCGTCAATCAGTGCCTCCTTGCCGTCCAGTGATTTGCCGCCGCCCTGCAACACGCCGTCACTGGCAAGGGTCAATGGGCCAAGGCGGTCGCCAAGGTAGGTTTGCAGCAGTTTGTCTGCACCGGTCAACTTGTCTTGCACCTGCACATCAATAATGTTGCGGGTCACCCCTAGGCTTTGCTGTAACCCAATGCCCAAGGTTGCGGCCACTGCGACCATGACAAGCAACAGCAGGGTAAGGCGCAGTTTTGTTTTCAGACTTTTCATCGATGAAAATCCTTTCTGGGAATACTTGTGTTCTTAGGTCATAGAATTTAGTAGAATACTTCTTTATCTATATGGAATACTAGTCAAAAAAACCCAAAAAACAAGGCGTGAAAACAAAATACAGTAAAATTATATGAATTTGCTGACAAACCGGCACGAAAATGTTACAGTTTGTAGTAAGAAAACCCATTGCTGCCCAAGGGGCAAAAATGGGGATAAAGAAGGTGCGGCATTGGAAGAAAAGACAAGATGCGGCTGGGCGCTAAAAAACCAGCTGGAACAGGAGTACCACGACAACGAGTGGGGCAAACCCGTGTTTGATGATGCGACGCTGTTTGCCATGTTGCAGCTGGAGGGCATGCAGGCAGGGTTGAGCTGGTCTACGGTGCTGGCCCGGCGGCAGACCATCTGCGCTGCGTTTGACGGGTTTGACCCGGTTAAAATTGAACAGTACGATGAAAAAAAGGTCAAAAGCCTGCTGCAAAACCCCGGCATCATTCGCAACCGGCTAAAAGTGCTGGCCGTCATCAACAACGCGCGTGCTTACCGGCAGTTATGCCGAGATTGTGGCTCGTTAAGCGCATATTTGTGGGCGTATGTTGACGGCAAGCCCATCGTGAACGCGTGGCAGCGCATGGAGGAAGTACCCGCCAGCACCCCGCTTTCGGATGCGATCAGCAAGGATTTAAAAAAGCGCGGGTTCAAATTTGTGGGCACCACCATTATCTATGCGTTTATGCAGGCGGTGGGCATGGTAAACGACCACTTGACCAGCTGCGTGTTTTACGGGCATTAAACGGTAAAATAAAACACAGGGGCACGGTTTTTTTGCGCAACGCGCAAAAAAACCGTGCCCCTGTGCCTCTTTTTTGGTGGAAACCAGTTATTTGCCGCAGCTGGCAAGAAAATCGAAAACGTCCTGCTGTGTGGCAAGGTTTTTGGCGGTGGCTGCCGCCTGCTGCGCCTCTTGCAGCGTAAAGCGGGATAACGCCTGCTTTACGCGCGCAACCGACGAGGGGCTCATGCTGAACTTGCGCAGCCCCAGCCCGGCCAGCAGGATTGCGGCTCTGGCATCGCCCGCCAGCTCGCCGCACATTGAAATTTCTTTGCCCTGTGCGTCAAACTGCTCAATGATCTGCCCGATCACCCGGATGAGCGCGGGTGAGAAGGTCTGGTAATAATCGCTGATGTCCGGGTTCATGCGGTCAACGGCACACAGGTACTGGCAAAGGTCGTTCGTGCCGATAGAGGCAAAGTCCACCTCTTTTGCGACAAGGTCGGCAATCGCGGCGATCGACGGAATCTCGATCATCACGCCAAGGCGAATGTTCTTGTCATAGGCTTCGCCGCGGGCATCCAGCTCGGCCTTTGCCTGCTCGACAAAGGCTTTGGCGCGGCGCACATCGTCGATGCTGCCCACCATCGGGAACATGATCTGCAGCGGGCCGGTGGCCGACGCGCGCAATGCTGCGCGCAGCTGGGTTTTAAACAGGTCGGGCAGCTCAAAACACAGCCGCACCGCGCGCTTGCCTAAAAACGGGTTGTCCTCTTTGGGCAAAGGCAGGTAGCTTAAGGTCTTGTCGCCGCCCACGTCCAGTGTGCGCAGGGTCACCGGGCGGCCCTCGGCGTGCTCCACGACCAGTTTATACGCTTCATACTGCTCTTGCTCGGTGGGCATATGGTCACTGCCCATGTAGAGGAATTCGGTGCGCAGCAGGCCTACAAAGTCGCTGCCCACAAAGTTTTCAGAGGTCGATTTATTGCCAAGGTTGACGCCTATCTTGATGCGCTGGCCGCAGCGCAGGGCCGCGTCCTTATGCAAAAATTCTTCTTCGGCGGCAAGCTGGGCAAGGTAATCGGCCTGCTTTTTTTTGTAGCGGGTCAAATCGTCGTCGGTCGGCTCGGTCAGCACAAGGCCACTGGTGCCATCCAGCACGATAAAAGCGCCGTCCT
>Ga0183097_10587_pt1 | contig 57713 bp, 59 predicted proteins | sample BioMet8_FD_128883 | JGI IMG/M metagenome (GOLD analysis project Ga0183097, IMG submission 128883) | Microbial communities from bioreactor (seeded with sewage sludge) at Lawrence Berkeley National Lab, California, USA - Biofuel... | ecosystem: Engineered > Bioreactor > Anaerobic > Unclassified ... | reverse complement strand
AAATCGGAATCCTTTTTCTACTTTATCCTGTCCTTTGTAATACTTCAGCATCTCTTCAGGAGAAAGACTGATATCATTACTTGCAAGAATGAAAAGTCCCATTTTTTCCATTTCTTTTAAAACAAAATCATCATTAACTTTTATAATCCCATTAATCCTGTAATATGTCTTTAATTCCTCATTTTTAGAAGGTCTGCCTCTTTTACCTGCTTCACGTTTTTTAATGGTTTTCAAATCTACTTTTTCAAACAGAACGAAAGGGAAATCTACAATCCATTTTTCTGCTGCTTTTAATGCATCTTCTTCACAGAAATAGTCCTCTCAGAAATAGTCCTCTCCTGCCAGCTTTTTAAGGGACTTTTCTGCTTTTTCAAGTTATTTTTCAAGCTTCCTTCTGAGAGTTGCCTCTTTCTTCTCTTTCATTTTATGAGAGAGTAACAAAACCCACTTTTGTTTGACTCCACCATATTCTGCAAAGGTTTGGTAAAAAGAGTATCTTTCGTCGCTTTTCAATGTTTTCAGGTTTAGATTTCCAGTTAGCAGTTCCTTTGCCTCATTAATTGTTTCAGGAACACGACTGATCCAGAATGACTTTCCTATGTTCTTGATATTATTGTCAGTGTAAAAAGAACTATCAGCTACATTACACTTTGCTTTCAGGTCTTAAAGCTGATTTGAGAGACTTGATTGCTTCCAGAATTGTGTTTTTGTCAGAAGCATTCCCTGAATGTGTGTTCATAAAAAGAGGTATTCCATGCTGATTAACAATCAAGCTCAGCACAAATTGTTTCAGGTCCCATCTCCAGTTTTTGGGAATTCCAAAAGTAATATCAATAGACTCAGTTTCTTCATCTTCATAATCCCCATGAACGCTGACACTTGTAGTGTCAGCGTGTAAACAATGGACAGGGATAAGCAGACGAGCCATAATGTGAAGAGTGATTTCCGTAAACAGTTTTTTTTGATTTAAAGGTTTTATTTGCTTTCTTGGTATTGTTAACTAATTATAGCTATCTCTTTATTTCTATGTTTCATCAATAGAAGAACAGAGTACTTTAGCATTTCAAGACTCTTAGTATAACATTTTGTCTTTCGTCTCAACCTTGCCAGAAAGTGCCTCAATATGCTATTATATCCTTCAACTGTATACGTTTCGGCTTTGGATTGAGTATGAATATTTTCTGGAAGAAACTCTGCATATGCTCTCCAGTGATCTGTCATCACTCCTCCAATCTCTTTCTGCTTTAATTTTTCCCATATTAGTTGTCCAGTTTCCGTTCCCCTGCTACCAAAAGAGCAGTTGATGAATTTTTTCCCAACTCTATCAACAGCAATCCAGATCCAGCAATATTTTTTTTGTTACCAATGTAAGTGTGCATCTCATCCATTTCAATAATAGATATCTCATTTTCGCTTTTTAGGTCCTCCAACTCCTGACCAAATTTCTTTATCCATTTTTGGACAGAAACATGACTTACTCCTAAAAATCTTCCTATTGAGCGAAATCCTAATCCTTCAAGATAGAGTTGCAAAGCCTGTCTCTTAACAGAAAGGGAGCTAGCAGTTGATTTTAACTCTACTGTATAGTTATATCCACAATCATGGCATTTGTAGCGTTGACGTCCACAAACTATGCCATTCTTTTTGTGAGTGGAACTATTACACCTTGGGCAGTTCATATAGAAATATAGGTTCTCATAATATATAACTATAGTTAATTACCAAAGCCGCTTTCTTTTTAGCACTTTTTTATTACTACCAATAATTGTCGGACAGCCTGCTTACAGCGGGGTGCACCAGTGCAACTTTGATTGTCACTTATTTTTGCTTACTTCACCAGTATCCCTACTGCGTTCCTTTTTTTTAGGGCAACAGTAATTATTTTCAATAAATCTCATTCCTTTTCCATCGCCACCAAGTCGGAAAATTAGATTTGAACCACAATTCGGACAGCTTGTGGGACGAGGCTGATTGTCCTTTGCTTCCCACATATGATCGCATTCTTTGCAGAGAAAATTGACCTTGCATTCACCAGTATTAACGTATTCTCCTCCAGATATCTCGATCGCTTTTCCGTTGACAAGAGCATCAGCAATCTTCTCCCGTGCCCTTTGGAGGTCGCTCCAGAAAGTTTTTCGGGATACTCCCATCCGGTCAGCAGCCTCATTCTGCTCTATCTTGAGAAGGTCGCAAAGACGAACAGCTTCAATCTCTTCTATGGATAGGTTAATTATTTCCAAACAGCAAAGAGGGATTTCTCTGGGCTTATAATAGGTGGCCTTTGGAAAACAAGATACTCTGCGCTTAACTTTATTGACCATCAAATTACACTTCTGTGACACGTAATAAATATCTATCGATCAATATATTTTACTTAAAGCGTTTAAAGTATTTACTTCAACATCGTCATTAAGGATTAGAGTAAACACAAACTACTATAATCGATGGCAACATACTTTTGAAATTGTTTCTTAATAATAGTTTAGACACTGGCATGAATTTCCTCTGAAATCTTGAGCTGTGATAACATTTGGTAAATAGTTATTTTTGGACTGCGCATTGAGACATGAAATCCTTTAAATTTCAATATTCTCTATCTCAGTCTGCGTCCTGAATCTTTTTATGCTTTCTTCATTAGTGTTCCTGCTACTTTACCTCTTTTTAGACAATAGAAATCATTTTCAATAAGCGTTTTTCCTTTTCCATTGCTACCTATCGGAAAATTAGACCGGACCCACAGCTCGGACAGCTTGCGGGACTAGACTGATTGCACTTTGCTTCCCAACCATGACCGTATTCTTTGCAGAGAAATTCGACCTTGCATTCACTGCTATTAACATATTCTCTTCCAGAGATCTTGATCGCTTTTCCGTTGACAAGAGTATCAACAATCTTCTGTCGTGCCTTTTGGAAGTTGTTCCAGAAAGTTTTCCTAGATACCCCTCTGTCAGCAGCCTCATTCTACGCCTCATTCTGCTCTACATGGAGATGGTCGCAAAGATGAAATGCTTCAAGCTCTTCCAAGGACAAGTTAATAATTACAGAACACTTAGCGGGCTTTCTCTGAGTTTGTAATAAGTAGCTTTTTGGATTCTTGAAAACTCGCTTACTCTATCTACCGCCAAAATACGCAAATGAGATGTAATATAAATAACTAACGCTATGTCAAGATAAATTAATAAGTTCTGAGATTATTATTAAGATTCTGCACATTAAGTACAAAACCAAAAGCAATAAACGTATAATTGTAAAAAATACGATTATAAATATAGCGTTTACTTTATAATTTTCACATAATATATCCGTTAGTCCTGTGGCTATTTTCTGCCTTTTACACCTGATTTAACGTAAAAGTTCTGTTAATCACTATACTTTCGTTTTACCTTTTATTCGGATAATTTCATGTTCAGTTCTTATCAAAAATGAGTATATGATGCCGTTTTTCATAATTTATTACGGGTCAACGATTCGTAAGAGTTCATATAAGATTTATACAACGGGATTATTTAATCAGTATAGTTAAACCGAATAGAAATGAAAACTATATATAGCACGTCGCTTATGTGTAATTTAGAGACTATCCGAAAAGTGCTGTGACCTACTGTAACTTCTATAATCAGCGATCACAAATGAACGGATTCCGGATAATAAACACTAATTGTCCAGTTGTAATTATACAACATGCGTAGAACTTTTCGGATGGCCTCTAAGATCTTTTGTATTTGGAGATCACAACGTTTACGTATAGTACTTACCCACTTGAAGTCTAAATAAGATAGTGGATTCTCAATTCTTTAATAATCTAAAATGTAACTGCTTACTTTTTTATTTTATATTTTAACCGAACAAAAATGGAAGCTATTTATACTACGCGCTTATGTGGAATTTAAGAGTTTATATGAAAAGTGCTGTGACTTACTGTAACTTTTACAATTGGCAGATTACAAATGAACAGATTCCGGATAAGTACTAATTGTCCAGTTGTAAATTATATAGCATGCGTAGAACTTTTCGGATAGCTCCAAGGATCTCTTTTATTATTTTGAGATCACAACATTTACGAATATAGGACTTCCACTTGATGTCTAAAACAAAAACGGTAAACTCCTAACTCTTTATGAATTCACGCTTTAACTGCTTAATTTTTATTTTTATATTTAGACCGAACAAAAATGGAAGTTATATATAACACGTCGCTTATGTGTAATTTAAGAGTTTATCTGAAAAGTGCTGTGACCTACTGTAACTTCTACAATCAGCAGATCATAAATGAACGGATTCCGGATAATAAACACTAGTTGTCTAATTGTAAATTTTACAACATTCATAGAACTTTTCGGATAGTCTCCAGGATCTCTTTTACTGAGATCACAAGGCTTACTATTATAGAACTTACCCACTTGATGTCTAAAACAAAAGCAGTGAACTTCCAACTCTTTAAAAATTCAAGTTTTAACTGCTTAATTTACTGTACTTTATTTTGTATTGTAAGTGTGTAAAGTCTATAAAAAGTTAAAAACGACCTACTAAAAATGTCATATAAATAGCTGGAACTTTCAAGCAGACGTCAATATAAATTGGACAATCATGATCGGTATGCTAAATATCGTAAATACAATCGTCTGATGAAGCGACTTTAAGCGTATTTAGGAGGTAAAGCTAAAATGAGTAAATTAACTACCGGGAGTTTTTCTATAGAAGATCTAGAATCCGTTCAGATCACTATCAATAATATTGTAGGGGCAGCAAAGGAGGCTGCTGAAGAAAAAACAAAGGAGCTCGTTAAGGCGGGTCCCACACTTTTTCCAGGACTTGCGTCTTATAGGGATGACTGGAACTTCAAACTGCTTGACCGTTACGAGCCTGTTATCACCCCCATGTGTGACCAGTGCTGCTACTGTACCTATGGACCCTGTGATCTTTCAGGGAACAAGAGAGGTGCTTGTGGTATTGACATGATGGGCCACAATGGGAGAGAATTCTTCCTCCGCGTGATTACAGGTACTGCCTGCCATGCAGCTCATGGCCGCCACCTGCTTGATCACCTGATCGAAAAATATGGAGAAGACTTACCTCTCACCCTTGGGCAGTCCAACGTGCTTACCCCAAACATTACAATCAGTACTGGGCTTAGCCCCAAAACCCTTGGTGAAGTCAAGCCGGCAATGGAATACGTTGAAGAACAGCTGACCCAGCTGCTTGCAACTGTTCATGCAGGTCAGGAGTCCGCCGAAATTGATTACGACTCAAAAGCCCTATTCAGCGGTAGCCTTGACCATGTTGGTATGGAAATTTCTGATATTGTACAGGTCGCAGCCTATGATTTTCCGAAAGCCGACCCAGAGGCTCCCTTAGTTGAAATTGGAATGGGAACCATTGACAAGTCCAAACCTTTCCTGTGTGTTATAGGACATAATGTCGCCGGTGTCACCTACATGATGGACTACATGGAAGACAAGAACCTGACCGACAAGATGGAAATTGCTGGACTCTGCTGTACTGCAATCGACCTTACAAGGTACAAGGAAGCCGATCGGAGAGCCCCATATGCAAAAGTTATAGGTTCCATGTCCAAGGAACTCAAGGTAATCCGCTCAGGAATGCCAGATGTCATTGTTGTAGATGAACAGTGCGTCCGCGGTGATATTGTACCTGAAGCCCAGAAACTCAAGATTCCGGTCATTGCATCAAATCCCAAGATCATGTACGGACTTCCGAACAGGACAGATGCCAATGTTGACGAGACCATCGAGGAACTCAAGTCCGGAAAGATTCCAGGCTGTGTAATGCTGGACTACGACAAGCTAGGAGAACTCTGCATCAGGCTTACGATGGAAATGGCCCCGATCCGTGATGCCGCCGGTATCACTGCAATTCCCACCGACGAAGAACTCGTAAATATGGTTGCAAAATGTGCAGACTGTGGAGCCTGCCTGCTTGCCTGCCCTGAAGAGATCGATATTCCGGAAGCAATGGGATTTGCAAAGAAAGGAGACTACTCATACTTTGAAGAGATCCATGACACATGCATTGGTTGCCGCCGCTGTGAACAGGTCTGTAAGAAGGAAATCCCAATCCTCAACGTAATAGAGAAGATAGCCCAGAAGCAGATTGCCGAAGAGAAAGGCTTGATGAGAGCTGGCAGAGGACAGGTATCTGATGCCGAAATACGTGCAGAAGGTCTTAACCTTGTCATGGGTACCACACCGGGTATTATCGCAATCATCGGATGCCCGAATTATGCAGAAGGCACAAAGGACGTTTACTACATCGCAGAGGAATTCCTGAAAAGGAACTTTATTGTAGTTACGACAGGCTGTGGAGCAATGGACATTGGTATGTTCAAGGACGCCGATGGCAAGACTCTCTATGAGAGGTTCCCAGGTGGATTCCAGTGTGGAGGACTTGCCAACATAGGATCCTGTGTCTCAAATGCCCACATCACTGGAGCAGCCGAGAAAGTCGCAGCTATCTTTGCCCAGAGAACTCTTGAAGGCAACCTCGCCGAAATTGGAGACTACATCCTGAACCGTGTAGGTGCCTGTGGACTCGCATGGGGTGCCTTCTCCCAGAAAGCATCCTCAATAGGTACCGGCTGTAATATTTTTGGTATTCCTGCAGTCCTTGGTCCCCACTCCTCTAAGTACAGGAGAGCCCTGATTGCCAAGACCTATGAAGAGGACAAGTGGAAGGTCTACGATGCGAGAAATGGCCAGGAAATGCCAATCCCGCCAGCACCTGAGTTCCTCCTGACCACGGCAGAGACCTGGCAGGAAGCAATCCCGATGATGGCAAAAGCCTGCATCCGTCCGTCTGACAACAGCATGGGTAGAGCTATTAAACTGACACACTGGATGGAGCTGCATAAGAAGTACCTTGGTGGGACAGAACCTGAAGACTGGTGGAGATTCGTCAGAACCGAAGCTGACCTCCCGCTGGCTAACCGTGAGGCACTCCTCAAGAAGCTCGAAACAGAACATGGCTGGGAAATTGATTGGAAGAGGAAGAAAATCATCTCCGGTCCAAAGATCAAGTTCGATGTCTCGGCACAGCCAACTAACCTCAAAAGACTCTGCAAGGAGGCCTGAATTAAATGGTTGACACTACCAAGAACACAAAGCTCTTTACCAGCTACGGGGTGAATACCTCAAAAACCGTATCTCCTGAAATGGCTGCAAAGATTATCTCAAAAGCAAAGAGACCACTCCTTATGGTAGGAACCCTGGCCCTTGACCCCGAACTCCTTGACCGCGTGGTAAAAATTTCGAAGGCTGTAAACATCCCTATTGCTGCAACCGGGAGTTCCTTGGCAGTCCTTGCTGATAAAGATGTAAATGCAAAATACATCAACGCTCACATGCTCGGCTTTTACCTGACCGACCCCAACTGGCCCGGTCTTGACGGAAACGGAAACTACGACACAGTCATATCCATAGGATTCAAGAAATTCTACATCAACCAGGTGCTGTCCGCAGCAAAGAACTTCAGTAACTTGAAAACAATTGCGATTGAAAGAGGCTATATCCAGAACGCAACGATGTCCTTCGGGAACCTGAGTAAGGCAGACCACTATGCTGCCCTGGATGAACTTATTAACGCATTATAACTTTGATTTAGGAGGCAAAATATAATGGCAGAATTCCCATTTGAGATTTCCCCAATGTTTGAGGGAGAAAGAGTAAGAAAGGATGGAATGTTTGTTGAACTCGGAGGCCCGAAGTCCCTGGGTCTGGAACTTGTCCGTGCAATGGCCATGGACGAGATCGAAGATGACAAAGTTACGATTATCGGTCCGGATCTCAAGGAAATGGAAGAGGGAAAAACCTACCCCTGGGCAATGGTCTTCAACATCGGTGGAGAACTTATAGAGGCTGACCTTGAATCTGTCATCGAAAGGCGTATCCACGATTTCATCAACTACTGCCAGGGCATTATGCACCTGAACCAGAGATACGATGTATGGATGAGAGTCTCCAAGGATACAGCTGCAAAGATGGACTCCTTCGATTCTTTCGGAAAAGCTGTCATGATGCTCTTCAAGACCGAGCTTCCTTTTATTGAAAAGATGCAGGTAACCTTCTACACCGACCAGGCTGAAGTTGAGAAGAAGCTGGAAGAAGCAAAGGAGATCTTCAAGACAAGAGATGCCAGGACAAAGAACCTCCATGACGAAGATGTTGATGTCTTCTATGGATGTACACTCTGTCAGGCTTTTGCTCCAACCAACGTCTGTGTAGTTTCCCCTGACAGAGTATCTCTTTGTGGTGCAATCAACTGGTTCGACGGCCGCGCAGCAGCAAAAGTAGACCCAGAAGGTCCGCAGTTCGCAATTGAAAAGGGAGACCTTATCGATGCTAATACAGGTGAATACTCCGGGGTCAACGACATTGCTGTAAAGCTTTCAAGTGGCGAATTTAGCAAAATTAAACTCCACTCCTTCTTCGACTCCCCACACACCTCGTGTGGCTGCTTTGAAGTAGTCGGATTCTACATCCCTGAGGTTGACGGTATTGGCTGGGTTAGCAGAGAATACCAGGGAATGGCACCGAACGGCCTTGGTTTCTCCTCTATGGCTGGTCAGACAGGCGGCGGAAAGCAGATCGTAGGGTTCCTGGGTATTGGTGTCGCTTACTTCTATTCCCCGAAGTTCATCCAGGCTGACGGTGGCTGGAACAGAGTTGTCTGGCTCCCTGCGATGCTCAAGGAAAAGATTGCCGAAACCATTCCTGAAGACATAAAAGATAAGATCGCAACTGAGAACGATGCAACTGACATTGAGTCACTGAAGGCTTTCCTGCAGGAGAAGAACCACCCGGTAGTTGCTAACTGGGCAGCTGCGGAAGAAGAGGAAGAAGAAGAGGAAGAAGAAGAGGAAGAAGAGGAAACAGCTGTTGCAGCAGCTCCAATGATGATGCCTGCAGCTGGCTTCCAGATGCCTGCAATGGCTTCAATGCCAATGATGCCTGCGGGTAAAGCTGGTGGAATAAAGATCACCTTCAAGAATGCAAAGATCTCCATTGACAAAATGATCGTCAGCGAGAAGAAGGACTAAAAATAGTTGGGCGACGACAGGTAATCGCCTAAGACGAAAAACAATCCATGGGGTATTCTGTGACAAAAGTAATTGCAATAACGGGAAAAGGTGGAACTGGTAAAACAGCGGTAGCGGCTCTTCTGATCCGCTCCCTTTCCAAAAAAGGTACATTTCTACTGGCAGTTGATGCAGATGCAGATACTAACCTTCCTGAGACTCTTGGCTGTGAGAACGTAAAAACAATCGGAGATGCAAAGGAGTATTTACAGGCCGAAATCACAAAACCAAGGCCTGATCATCCCGATATGAATAAAGAGGCGGTACTTAAAAGCAAGATTTATGAGATCATCGAAGAAATGCCGGGTTATGACCTTCTGGTCATGGGTCGGCCCGAAGGGTCAGGATGTTACTGTTATGTAAACAACCTTCTTCGGGGCATCATGGATAAACTGATCGCGAATTATGATGTAGTTATTATTGATGCAGAGGCAGGGCTTGAGCATTTCAGCCGGAAGATTATCCGGGATATAGATGACCTGATTGTCGTAACAGACGCCTCTAGAAGGGGATTTCGGACTGCCGAGAGAATTCATGAACTTGTGGATGAACTTGACTCAAACATTGGTAGAATTCACGTTATTGCAAACAAGGTTACAGATACTAACCGCGAAAAGCTTGTCAAACTGGCAGAGGATCTGAAACTTAACATGATAGGTATGATCCCACTCGACCCGAAAATAGAGGAAATGGATATAAAAGGCATACCTCTCTTCAAAATTTCGGATGACTCGGTTGCTGCAGTAGAAATCGAAAATATTGTAAAAAAACTGGGATTTTAATCCCGTTTTATTTTTGAACCTGTGATATTGCAGAAAACCGTTCCGAAAATAAGATACAGATCCCCTTGCCCGTTTTAAGGGCTTGAAACAATATTCAAAATCATGTGAAATATGGAGCAGAGTTTACTTCTGCCCCTAATTCTTCTTTCCATATAAGGGAAGAATCTGGAAGTAAAATCTGTATTATTTCTTTATTTATACAATAACTCATCAAAACGGAAAACTTACGGAAAAGGTGAGGTTTACATGGCAAAGAAAGTTAAGTTATCAGAAATGACAGACATGTTCAAGGACATGGACATACTCTCCCTTGAAGGTGTAACCATAGAAGGGGACGTTGAGATTGAGCTCAATGGACTCGGAGGCGGCTTTGACCCGATGCTTGCTGCTCTCCTAGGACAGGAGAATGCAGTACTTGCACAGCACTTCGCAAGACTTGCTAGCATGTTTGGAGTCCCTGTAGGCATTGGTGCCCCTGCAGCTGGTGTTCCCGCAGCTGCTCCTGCAATTTCCCCTGCTCTGGCAGCCCCGAAACTTAAGGATCTCATTCCTGCCAAATTCGATGTTGCAAACATTGCAGAATGGGCAACCCAGATCCAGGAAGTCCCAATCGGCAACACCTCTGCAGACGGCGGAAGCCGTGGAAAGAGAGTGTTGGTCGGTGGAGAAAAAGCCCTTCCGTTCTTCCCTGATGCTCCAATGCCCAACAGGAACCAGGTTACAATTGACGTATTCGATATGAGAATCGGGCTTGCAAAAGCTGTCAAGGAAAACTATGATGAGGTCATGGACAGCCCGGGAGAATGGGCAAAGAAGAACGTTGAAAAGTTCAACGCCGATATGATCACAATCCACCTGATTTCAACTGACCCGCTGGTTAAAGACACACCTGCTAAGGAAGCAGCCAAGACTGTAGAAGAAGTTCTGCAGGCTGTTGATGTGCCAATTGCAATCGGCGGTTCCGGGAACCCACAGAAAGACCCAGAAGTTCTTGCAAGAGCAGCAGAAGTGGCAGAAGGAGAGCGCTGTCTCATTGCATCTGCTAGCCTGAACCTTGACTATGCAAAGATTGCAGAAGCTGCATTAAAGTATGACCACGATGTTCTGTCCTGGACTCAGCTTGACATGAACTCACAGAAGGAACTGAACAGGAAGCTCATGAAGCAGTGCAATGTGCCAAGAGACAGGATCATCATGGACCCAACAACTGCAGCCCTTGGTTATGGTCTTGACTACGCTTACACCAACATGGAGCGGATCCGCCTTGCAGCACTGATGGGTGACGAAGAACTGACCTTCCCAATGTCATCTGGTACTACAAATGCATGGGGTGCCCGTGAGTCATGGATGGTTAGCTCACCACTGAAGGAAGATTCGGACTGGGGTCCCAGAGAATACAGAGGACCTATATGGGAAATCATTACAGGGCTGTCCCTTGCAGTTGCAGGAAACGATCTGTTCATGATGATGCACCCAACATCAGTTGCTGTCCTGAAGCATATTACTCAGACATTATTTGGTTCAATTGAGGCAGAGCCTGTTGACATTGCTAACTGGATCGGAGCGGAGGTGTAAAAAATGAAGATAAACAGCCCATTAGAAGCTTACAAATACCTCCCGCAGACCAACTGTGGAGAATGTGGGGAAGCAACATGTATGGCATTTGCTTCCAAGCTGATAGACAGGTCAGGAAAGACAGCAGACTGCTCACCTTTGATGAAAGAGAAGAAGTTTGCAAAGAAGCTTGCAGAACTTGACAGGCTACTTGCACCTGAAATTATGGAAGTTGAAATCGGAGTGGGTGACAGAGCAGTCAAGATCGGTGGAGACGATGTGCTTTACCGTCACAAACTTACTTTCTTCAACAAAACGAAGATGTTCTTCGATGTGACGGACACAATGGAAGAAGCCGCACTTGTTGAAAGAGTGAAGAGTATTGCGAACTTCAAGAAGTTCTATGTCGGGCGGCACCTGCTACTCGACGGTGTGGCAATCAGGTCAGTATCAAACGATCCGGCAAAGTTCGCAGCAGCGGTTAAGAAAGTTGCAGAAGTTGGAATACCAATGATATTCTGTTCCTTTAACCCTGCAGTTCTTAAAGCAGGACTTGAAGTAGCAAAGGATGCAAACCCACTTCTATACGCTGCAAACAAGGATAACTGGAAGGAAGTAGGCGAACTAGCACTTGAATACAATGTGCCTGTGGTGGTTTCAGCAATAAATGACCTTGATGCCCTCAAGACTCTTGCAAAAACATTTGCAGAGGCAGGTATTAAGAATATTGTACTTGACCCGGGAACTTATCCAACCGGCAAAAACATGAAGGAGTCATTCACCAACTTCCTGAAGATCAGGAGAGCAGGCATTATGGGAGATACCGAGATCGCATACCCGATCATGGCTCTGCCGCTTACTGCCTGGATGGCTGGAATTTCAGACCCGGTCAGCGCATCATACTGGGAAACTGCAATGGCTGCAGTCTTTACCATCAGGTACGGCGACATTATGATTCTTCACAGTATGGAGCCATACGCCACACTGCCTGAGGTACACCTGGCAGAGACAATCTATACCGACCCGAGGACTCCTGTAGCTGTGGACTCAAAGATGTATAAGGTAGGAAACCCGACAGCGGACTCACCTGTACTCTTTACCACAAACTTCGCTCTGACTTACTATACAGTAGAGAGCGACCTTTCCTCAAATGGCATAGACTGCTACCTGCTTGCAGTTAATACCGATGGTATTGGTGTCGAAGCATCTGTTGCAGGTGGCCAGCTGACTGCGGACAAAGTAAAGGAAGCCCTTGATAAATCAGGCTTTGACCTCAAGAAGGATGTTAACCACAACACCGTAATCACTCCGGGTCTGGCTGCACGTCTACAGGGTGACCTTGAAGACAAACTAGGTGCAAATATTCTTGTGGGCCCAATGGATTCAGGAAGGCTTCCTGGATTTATGGAAAAGAACTGGCCTCCAAAGAAATAATCAGGAACGAAATTTGAATAGTAATATTCCGTGTCAAAAAGACACGGAAATTTCTTTTTTTAAAAATTGTGAAATTATACTTTTGGCACTTTTCTAGAGAATTTCATACTAAAGTAGCTTTTGACTTTCAGAAAAACGAGACTGTGAAAATTAATTTTCAGTATTTCTGAGACTTCTAAATTTAAGAAATATTTATATAAGACAAGTACAAATTTAATGAACGTTTAAAATATAATTATTAAATGATTTATAGATAAGTTATAACTTCGTTACATTATAAAGGATATGTACTCTTTTGCTAATTTTGCACTCAAATAATTGGGGGAGCCTGAATACTAAAAGGAAATTAGCAAATCCAGCTATTTTTAAATAGCATGAGTAAGCTTAACAGGTCAATTGCTTAAATATACTGCAGAAATTTTCCTTCCTGATATTTTCAACATTACTCTTCCAGGAAGACTATTGTTCAAGAAGATTGTTACTACTCCAAGAAGACTATAAGTAAGGATTACAGATGAATTTTATTACATGCCCTAGATGCGGCAGAGAATGCTACAGGCTCTTTGACTCAGTTTGCAAGGACTGCTTTTTTGAGACTTTCAAACTGATTGAATTGCCCCATGTACTCCATGTAAGGATATGTTCAGCTTGCGGAGCACACTTTCATAGAGGCCGGTGGGAAGATGTTGGTAATATTGAAGATGTGGTGCTAAAGGCCGTAGAAGATGTCCTTTTCATCCACAACGAAGCCGGAGATGTGGAAGTCTACCTTGAACCCAGAGAGATTACGCCTTATATGTATATGGTAAGAGCTGAAGTCGATGCAGTGGTCAGAGAAGAGCCGGTGCACGCAGAAGCTGAGACTGAGGTGAGGATTCAGCGAACAGCTTGCGATATGTGCAGCAGGGAGTCAGGAGGATATTTTGAAGCGATTATCCAGATCAGGGCAGCAGGTAGGTTTCCTACAGAAGAAGAGAAAAAACGCTCTATGACCATCGCCAGAGAAGCCATGGAAAGCATGAGAAAAAAGGGTGACCGACTTGCGTTTATAAGTGAAGAAGTGGAGCAAAAGGGAGGAATAGACCTTTACATGGGTTCCATGAATGCCAGCAGGCAGGTATGTAGGCTAATCACCTCAGAACTTGGAGGTAACTTTTCCGAATCACCTACCCTTGTCGGAATGAAAGATGGAAAGAACCTTTACAGGATTACTTTTGCTGTACGTCTTCCCGAATTCGGACCAGGAGATGTGATAAGGTTCAGAGGAAAGATTATTCAGATTAAGAGTTCCGGAAAAAAGGTTAACGGAACTTCCCTTGAGGACGGCTCTAGATTTATCTCAACCCCTGAAGAATTAAAAGGAGCAGAGAAAATAGGCAATATGGGAGATACGGTTTTAACAGTGCTGGTCTCAATCGAAGACAACGCAGTTCTGGTGCTCGACCCTGAAACTTATGAGACTGTTACAATAAAGAAACCTATGTCGTTCAATGCAGAAGCAGGAAGTGAAATTCCTGTCCTGAAAACCCCTTATGGGATCTTTGCACTGGCGCATTCTGAAATTCCGCAGGCGAAATAAATAGTCAAGAAAGAGGAAACATGCAGAATATCCTTGTAATCGGATTTGATACCCGGAATGTTGTCTGCTCTGCAAGCCGTGCTGGCTATACGGTCTGCTCTATAGATGCTTTCTGTGATCTTGACCTGCGGGAATGCGCCTATGCATCAGCATTTCTCGCGTGCAGAACCATACAGGAACTGCACCAGCTCGAAGCTTCCCGGATAAAGGCTCAGATGGCTAAGTTTGGACTTGAGTTTGATGCCCTTGTTCCAGGTTCGGGACTGGAAATGCTTGACCATAATGATTTTTCCTGCCCTGTACTTGCCAGCAGTCCGGATGCCATGCAGAAGGCCTCAGACAAACTTAATCTCTCAAAAAAGCTTGAAGCCCTTGGAATCCCTCATCCACGCTGCTATTCCCCGGAAGAACTGGATGCAATAGAATATCCAGTTATGATTAAACCAGCTTCAGGCGGAGGAGGAATTTTCAACCGAATTGCCAGGAACAGACAGGAGCTTTTAGCCATCCTTGAGGAATTACACGGGCTGAATCCGGAGCTTACGGAAGAGACCATTGTTATTCAGGAGTTTCTGGAAGGAACACCTTCAAGTGTTTCCTTACTTTCTACAAAGAACGAAGCTCTATCAGTGGCTGTTAACGAACAACTTATAGGAATACCCTGGCTTTCGAGGCTGCCCTTTGCTTATTGCGGAAATATAACCCCTTTCAGGACAGATCAAGCTGAGGAAATGGAAGCCCTTGCTGAAGAACTGGTGCTTGAGTTCAAGCTTCTCGGCTCAAACGGAGTAGATTTCCTGGCTTCAAAAAAAGGGCCTGTAGTACTTGAAATAAACCCGAGGTTCCAGGGAAGTCTTGATACTGTCGAGAAGGCGATGAACATTAACCTTTTTGAGGCCCATGCTGGCTGCTTTAGAGGAGAACTTCCTGAGAAACCCGAAGCTAAAGGTTTTGCTGCACGAGGGGTAATCTACTCGGATCGAGAACTTTTTATAGATCTAAAGCTCATGGAGCTCATTCTGAGGGAAAAAGGCGCTGACATTCCCTCCCAGGGGACTGTTATAGAGCCTGATGAGCCTCTTACGTCCCTTTTCGCGTGTACCTCTACCAGGGAAGAGGCAATTATATCGCTTGAAAAAGGGGCAAACAGGATAAGGGCTTTTATTGAAAACCAGCTGAAAAGAGAAGATACCTGAGATTTGCCGAGAATATATGAAAATTGAAGGTTAAGAATGTTAAATTTTTTCTGGCTAAGAAATGTTTCCGAAAAAGGGGAATGTAAATTTTAATACTGGTATGTCCAATTCATACTGGCATTTGCGAGGTGAACATATTGGTTGATTTAAATGACAAGGTAATTAGAGGATACCTCCTGAGCCTTGTAGGGGAAGAAGGGCTACAAATGATTGAAAAAATGCCCGAAGGCGAGGTTACGGATGAAGAAATTGCGGGAAAGACCGAGGTTCTGTTGAACACCGTGAGGAGAACGCTCTTCATATTAAATGAAAACAAATTTGCAATATGTCGCAGGGAGAGAGATTCAAACAGTGGGTGGTTAACATACCTCTGGCGCCTGGATTTTTCTGACATAGAGCACCAGCTTATGAAAGAAAAGAAAAAATTGCTCCGTAACCTGAAGACTCGCCTTGAGTTTGAAGAAAACAATGTCTTCTATACGTGTCCTCAGGGTTGTGTTCGCCTTCTTTTTGACGAAGCTACAGAAACCGAGTTTCTCTGCCCCATGTGTGGAGAAGACCTGGTCTTCTACGACAACTCCCATTTTATTGATGTCCTGAGAAAGCGTGTAGATGCTCTCAGTTCAGCGTAAGTGATCTACCTTGACCACCCGAGCCGAAGCAATAAAGCTGCTTGAGGAAAACGGATGTGCTCCAAATGTGATAGAACACTGCAAGGAAGTCGCATCACTTGCAGTTGAGATTGCAAATAAAGCAAAAGCAGCAGGGCATAACGTAAACCCGGAACTGGTGGAAGTCGGGGCTCTTCTTCACGATTTTGGTAGGTGTAAAACACATAAAATCGCTCATGCAGTAGAAGGGTACAGGCTATCCAGGATCGAGGGAATCGAGCCTGAGATTTCCGAAATAATAAAAAGACATATCGGAGCAGGAATCTCAAAAGAAGAGGCAAAGAGTTTAGGGCTTCCAGAGGACGATTATTTTCCACGAAGCCTTGAGGAAAAAATAGTTGCCCATGCCGATAACCTTGTTAAGGGAACGAGCAGGATTACTGTAGCTGAGAGAACTGAACTCATGCGTAAGCAAGAGGTACCCGAAAATGTGATTCAGAGAATAAATAAACTTGCTGAAGAGGTTGAGAGACTTTTTCTTTAAATTTTGGATTTTTCGAGATATCAGGAGTTTTGAATCTCTTGTAAACGAAAAGAGAGAAAATTATTTTATAAAATCTTCCTTCGAATTTAAATATAGACGCGTTCAATAAAAAAGAGAAGGAAAACTTATATATAGCGATATTAATAATGAGATAATGAAGTGCTAAATCCTGCTATTTAAGTTAAAAATACTTACCTCACTAAAACATTTTTTTTAGCGACATTTTCTCATTTTTAACTTATTATGAGGGTATGTTTATGGATAATGACAAATATCTAAAGGGCACAACTACCGTAGGAGTAGTTTGTACCGATGGTATCGTGCTCGCAAGTGAACAGAGAGCCACAATGGGGAATTTCATCGCAAGTAAAACTGCAAAGAAGGTTTACCAGATCGACGACCTTGTAGCAATGACTACTGCCGGTTCGGTAGGGGATGCCCAGCAGCTTGTGCGGCTCGTAAATGTGGAATCACAGCTCTATAAGATGCGTAGAAACGAGTCAATGACAATAAAAGGTATTGCAACTTTAATGTCAAACTTTTTAAATTCCAACCGTTACTACCCCATGATGGTCCAGCTCCTTATAGGAGGAGTTGACAAAAATGGGCCTGGGATCTACTCACTTGACGCTCTTGGAGGAAGCATCGAAGAGACAAGAATTTCGGCTACAGGTTCCGGTTCTCCCATGGCATATGGGGTACTTGAAGACCAGTACAGGGAAGACATGACTGTAAAAGAAGGCCTTGACCTTGCTATCCGGGGCGATACGAAACATCATGCGAAAGACGATCCGAGGATAAGTCAGATAAGCGTATAAGCCTTGCGGGCACAGTCTGCAGGGCTTATACTTTATATATGTAAGGTAAAAGCTGCCTGGGTTTCCTCATCACAGGTGCAGGTTATTTCTGCATCACAGTGAAGATCATTTCCGCATTGCCGCTGCGATCATCGCAGCCGGACGCGCGGGGAAAAAGGGACGGCAGCTGATAAGTAACGGGCAGGGGCTGAGAAAATGAAGAAGAAAATAAAAAGACCGACATATGTGATACATGATCATGAAGTGAAGTCGACGGCGGGTACTGATGAAGGAACGCCGGACGGCAGCACACCGGTGACGGAAGAGGATCGTGACCGGGAGCAGAAAGCGGAAGCGGGCAGAGATGCCGTGAATTCGGAAAAATATATTCATCTCGGATCAGGCAAAAAGAAGCTGAAGGTGCTGAAGAACAAATATAATATGGAAGACACATATGAGGTGCTGTACAAGAGGAGCAAGCATTTCTCCATAGAAAAAATGAGCACCCTCTTTTATCCGTATCTGCTTGCCAACTATGATGTGAAATTCAGCGAAAAGCTGAAGAAACTCAACACTACGGTAGTATGTATCATCGATATGTTCTCCGGACGTATCTCCGTAGCCAAGACTCCGGGCCACTATTTCGAACTTGAAGTCGAGGAGCAGTATATGATGCCGCTCAAGGCGGACAGAGACCAGGCGATAAAAGACTGTCCTATAGAAGTCAGTTCTTTCCTGATGTCGAGTAAAAAGATGCCCAGGATCCCGGACATCATATACAGGGACGAGGAGCTTATCTACCGTCCGTTTTATATAGTAGAATGCAAAAATGAGGACGGCGAGAATTTCCACATCCTTTTTGATACTGTGACAGGAGATTTCAGTCTGCTGAATGCATAGAGCAGCAGGCGCCGAGGATGACTGCAGCAGAACTAGCTGCGGTCTGTGCCAGCCGGGCCGCATGTCATTTCGGTCAGGTTTTTCCAGTATCTCTGCGGCATGAAGTTTTTCTGACAGCGCGGATTGGTCCTTTCGCGGATCGCTGTCGTATTGAAATACAGGCGCCAGAGCCTGCGGAATTCCTTTTCCTCCGCGTCAGCGGGAGGGATCGCGTCTGTATCCATATCGGAAATATACCAGCTCCCGTCTCTGGCGACGAGAGCTTTTCTGCGTTTGATATCATGTATGATGAAAGCGTCATTGCGGAAGCGGTCGCAGAAGTGGCCGGCCAGAAATTCAAGCACATCATTGTCCGGCTCGACGCGGCTGTAGAACACTCCGCCGCGAAGCACGGAAAATCTCAACAGTCCTTTGAGTCTGTGCGCTTCGTTGCCGACCTTTTTTTCGGCCTGCTGGACAGCAAAAACTACAGGGTCGCCATGGAGCATGCTGATGCAGGATCCTCTTTTGAACCCCATGACCACATACCTGAGTATTTTCATTTCCTTTTCATCTGCGGAGGAGCGGAAAGTCTTGTAGATCCTGCGCAAGTCATATGAGGAGATCTTTTTATCGACGGCCTCGTATACCTTTGACGCCTGTCCGGCATCGGTGTCGATGACGCGGTATCTGCTGAGCAGGGAGGACTGATAGGAGTCTTCGGTAAAGATACCGGATGCCTTTTCTGAATAATAGTGGCGATATATACAGGTCAGCAGGCCCTCGAAGGTACCGTCGTAAAGATAATCTATCATACAGTTCCGCCTGCTTTCTGTGAAGGAGCAGCGGGAATGCCGGGTACTTTCAGACCGGAGAGCTGATATATCGTGCTCATGTTCTCTGCTGCAGTGTCGAACATGGACAGCTGCACCCCGCCGTCGGCCTGCAGGATCTCGTTTTTGATGCTTTCCGGAGTGAAGTCAGTGCATCCGTAATAATGCCCCGAACATGTAAGAAAATGTCTGGCCCGTTTGAGGACGACCCCCATTTTTTTCAGATCCTCATATCTGACGGTGCAGATCCTGCGCTGACGTATTATCCGCAGTGCCGAAAGAGTGCCCAGTCCCGGGATGCGCAGCAGCTCGTTCATGCCGGCCCTGTTCACCTCCATGGGGAACATGTGCAGATTGCGCAGCGCCCAGGTGATCTTCGGGTCAAGGTCGGGGTCGAGATCAGGATGGCGTTCGTCAAAAAGCTCATCCGAAGAAAAACCGTAAAAACGCAGCAGCCAGTCGGCCTGATACAGCCGATGCTCCCTTGCCAGCGGGGGAGAAGTATTTCTGCCGGGCAGCAGGGGAGAATCGGTCATCGGTATATAGGCACTGAAGTACACTCTTTTCATTTTGAAAGTGTGATATATCTTTTCGGATACCTTCATTATCTGCTGATCGGTTTCACCGGAAGCGCCGATGATCATCTGCGTGGTCTGTCCGGCAGGAGCAAAGGATTCTTTGATGCGCTTATGCGGACGAGGTATGAGATCGCCTCCGGGCGACAGAGGATCGCTGTCTCTGCCGTATGCGCCGGATGAAAGGTAGCTGTCGCCGGAATTGATATCCAGCCCTTTGAACATGGTACCTGGCCCTCTGAGAGCCTGCCTGTCGATAAGGGTATTGGTTATCTGTTTCATCGGCGTGAAAATATGCTCCGGCTTTTTCTGCGGCGCCAGCCGTTCCAGGGAACTGCGGCAGGGAAGCTCGGCATTGACGCTGAGGCGGTCGGCTTCGAGGCCGATGGCGTGGACCAGCTCAGGCGATGTACCGGGGATGATCTTGGCATGTATGTATCCGGCAAACCCGAAGTCCCGGCGCAGCATCCTCAGAGAAGCGAGGATCCTTTCGCTGGTGTGATCGGGAGATACAGCTACAGCGGAACTGAGAAACAGACCTTCGATGTAATTCCTTTTGTAGAATTCGATCGTCAGCGCAGCCAGTTCGGCAGGCTCAAAGGCGGCCCGCCGGCAGTCGGCGCTGCGGCGGTTGACGCAGTATTCGCAGTTGTATACACAGTCGTTGGTGAACAGGACCTTGAGCAGTGAAATACACCGGCCGTCAGCAGACCAGGAGTGACAGCAGCCTGCCATCTGGGCGTTGCCGATGCGTCCGTTGTTTTTTCTGGCTGTGCCGCTGGTAGAACATGACACGTCGAATTTGGCACTGTCAGCCAGTATCTTCAGCTTTTCGTAGGTTCCTTCCGTTATTCCTGTCATAAGGCGCTTCCCGTATATATCCCGTACGCATTATCCAAACACATGTTCATATTATAGCATAAAAAGAACTCATGTTCAACAGGGCGCTGCCTGAAAAGCTGCAGGCAGCGTCCTGTTTCATATGCAGTATTCAAAGAAAGGCCGCATAAATGCAGAGAAAAGCAGGCGGCTGACGGACAAAAACGGCGGGATGCCTGCTGATGCAGGCTCCCGCCGCCATGTTACATGTATTGTTTTGCAGAGGTCCTCAGGCCGCCGCAGTTCACTCAGTGCAGTTGATTATTTTTTTTCGAATTTGCTCTTGGGCTGATTGCATACCGGACATTTGTAATCGTCAGGAAGCTCCTCAAAAGGAATGTCGCCGTCATATTCATATCCGCATACTGAGCAGACCCATTTTGTTTTGCCGGTATCTTCGCTGTCTGCCGCGCCGTCTTCCTCGGGAAGATAGGTAGGAGCATTTTTGGGACTCTTGCCTTTGATGACATTATGATAGTATGCATATGTCATGGGCGCGTCGCTTCCCGTAACATCTCCGTCGATTATCTCGCCCAGGAAAACAGTATGACTCGATGTTTCCATAGAATCGACTACTTTGCAGACTATATATCCTCTGAGGCCGTTCGGCACAGGTGCGCCGGACTTCATTTCAAAAGGAGTATCGTCATATTTGTTGACATCCTTGCCGGACTGGAAGCCGAAATGACCGATGAGTCCCGGATCTGATGTTTCAGATAAAATGCCTACGGAAAAAACGCCGCTTTCCTTGATGCATTTGTTGGTGTAGTTGTCATGATTGATGCTGGCTGCCACCGTGGCAGGTTCAGAGGTTATCTGCATGATGCTGTTGGCAGTGCAGCCGGTGGGGCGTTCGCCGTCCATTGCTGATACGATGTAGACGCCGTAGGAAAGGTCTCTCAGGACTTTTGTATTCATTATGTCGTTCCTCCTTTTAATATCTGATCACAGTCGGTGATCAGGCAACTGTTATTGCTGCGGGTCTGTCATTATGTAGACGATGCCGTCAGCAGATATTAACAATATTTAATAATTATATCACGCTATTAAACCGCCGGCAATGTGGTATAATACTTCAGTGTTGAACTGCCCGCGGTAAGGGCCGTATCTGCATGGCCGGCTGCAGTCGGAATATGCAGCTTTGATATGAAAATAATATACCCTTTCAGAAGGAGGACAAACAAGTGGATGAAAAACTGAAAAAAATAATAGACGGCAGCAGCAATATAGTGTTTTTCGGAGGAGCAGGTGTTTCGACAGAAAGCAATATCCCCGATTTCCGCTCCGAGACAGGTCTGTACAATGCCCAGCAGGAATATGGAATGTCGCCGGAAAGAATAATATCACACAGCTTCTTTATGAACGACATGGAGACGTTTTTCGATTATTACAAGAAAAACATGGTGTATCCCCAGGCAAAGCCCAACAAGGCGCATATCGCGCTGGCAAAGCTGGAGCAGGAAGGAAAACTAAAGGCGGTAGTTACCCAGAATATCGATGGCCTTCATCAGGCTGCGGGAAGCAAAAACGTATATGAACTGCACGGATCGGTATTGCGCAACAACTGCATGGACTGCGGAGCGTCATATGATCTGGATTATGTGCTTGATCCGGCAAACTGCGACGGACAGATACCGAAGTGCAGCAAGTGCGGAGGTGTCATCAAACCGGATGTCGTGCTCTATGAAGAGGGACTTGACGACTCTGTGATATCGGGAGCAGTCGATGCTATCAGCAGGGCAGATGTCCTGATCGTCGGCGGCACGAGCCTGGTCGTTTATCCGGCAGCAGGACTGGTGAATTATTTTCACGGCAGCAGTCTTGTCCTTATCAACAAGAGCAGCACTCAATACGACAGCAGAGCCGATCTGGTCATCAATGACTCCATCGGCGAGGTGCTGGGAGAATTTATATGAATATACTTATAGCAAATGATGACGGCATAGAAGCAAAGGGCATTCATGAACTGGCAGCGGCTCTTGCCGGAGAAGCAGATATATATATATCTGCCCCTCATGTGCAGAGGAGCGCGGCCGGCCACAGCATCACCATAGGCAAACCGCTGAAGATAAAGGATGTAAAATTCGAGAACGCCAGGCGTGCGCTCGAGGTCACGGGCACACCAGCCGACTGCGTCAAACTCGGTCTCCGCTTCCTGGAGCATGAAGGCATCGGCATCGATATGGTGTACTCGGGAATAAATCACGGCGGCAATCTGGGCACAGACACTCTGTATTCAGGCACGGTATCTGCCGCCATAGAGGGTGTGCTGTGCGGTCTGCCGGCAGTGGCGGTTTCGGTAAACGATCATGAACCGCGGGATTTCACATATGCCTGCGATCTGGCGGTAAAAACCTTCAGAGCCGCGTGCGGCAGACTCGACAACAGGACTGTTCTGAACATCAATGTGCCGAATATGCCTGCCGAAGAAGTCAAGGGTTTGAGATGCACGAGACTGGGAATAAGGGAATACAAAGAATGGTTCCATCCGAGATGCAATGAAACCGGAGAAATGGAATACTGGTACAAGGGCGAACCTGTAGTATACAAGAGCAATAATGAGAATATCGATGTGATAGCCATGCAGAACGGTTATGCCAGCATCACGCCGCTGCAGTACAATCTTACCAATTATGAACTCATCGACGAGATCAGGAACTGGAACATACTGGATCGATAGATCACGGAGCAGGCGGAGCATATGAGAAGCCTACCGGTCACAGGAGCGGTATACCAGTCATACGAGACTGAGAGCATCCAGGAAAAAGATACAGCATCTGATAAACAGAAAGGAGATACGCATCCGGAATCAAGCGGATGTGTAAAACGAATATGGGCAAATACAGAATAAACAGGGAAAGTGCCGCTGCTATGGTCGTGGACTTTCAGGAGAAACTGATGCCGGCCATTGCAGAAAACAGCGAAACAGAGCAGACGGCAGCAAAGCTGATACAGGGACTGAGGGCCCTGGAGATCCCGATGTTAGTGTCACAGCAGTATACGAAAGGTCTCGGCGGGACTGTCGCAGGCATTGCTGAGGCTCTGGGAGATTTCGAGCCTGTAGATAAAAACACTTTCAGTGTTCTGGATTCTGCAGAGATAAAGGAAAAACTCGAAAAGACAGGTGCCGAAGACATCATTCTCTTCGGCGTGGAGACGCATATCTGCATTGAGCAGTCAGCGCTGGATATGCTGTCAGCAGGCTTCAATGTTTTTCTGATCGCCGACTGCTGCTCGTCAAGGCAGACCAGGAACAGCGAGATCGCACTGGAACGCATGAGGCAGGCGGGTGTCGTGGTCACGACATATGAAGCGATACTCTATGAGATGATGGGAAGTTCAAAGGCGGAGGCATTCAAGGCTGTATCTGCGATAGTAAAATAGAATAGAAAGAAGTCATTAATTATGTTTATGTTCGATGGGCGGATAACGCTCGATGATAAAGAAATATTAGAAGAATATCTCAACGGTTTTGATTATCAGACCAGCGGCCTGTCCTTTTCGGCGATGTATATGTGGCGGGACATCAATAAGTTCAGCTGGGAGATCATCGGTGATTATATGTGCATCACCGGCATCAGCCATCTGGAACTAGAAGACGGGATAATACTTCCGTTCATGTTCCCTCCGCTTACCAGAACAGGCGAATATGATCCGGTATCACTGAGAGAAACTATTCACACCGCCAAAGAGAGATTCGAAGCGAAGGGCCATGAATTCAGCATACGGCTGCTGCCGTTCCATATGATCAATATTATCAAGACAGCGTGTCCGGGTGAGATCAGGATAATCGATGACAGGCCTAATTACGACTATGTCTACAGGACACAGGATCTTATCGAACTGAAAGGCAGAGAATACCACGGCAAAAAAAACCATCTCAATTATTTTCATAATAATTTTGATTACGAATATGTGCCGCTGACATCGGATATGGCAGATGATGCCATGCGCTTCATCGATGAATTCAACGCACGCAAGGAAGTGCCGGAGCATGAGATGCAGATGCTGGAGATGGAAGAAGAAGCCATGAAAGATGTCTTTGAGAATATCGAAAAGATAGGCTACATGGCGGGTGCGATAATGATCGACAACAAAATAGAGGCGCTGGCAGTAGGCGGGGTCCTGAACCGGAGAACGATAACAGAACATGTGGAAAAGGCCAACGTCAATTACAGGGGACTGTATCAGGCTATAAACAACGAGTTCTGCAGGGCGATGGCATCGAATGTCAAGTACATAAATCGTGAAGAGGATATGGGCATACCTAATCTGCGCAAGGCGAAACTGTCGTACAAGCCGTGCAAACTTCTGGAAAAGTATATAGTTAAATTCAAATGAAATATGACAGCCGCCGTATGACGGCCGTTATCTGAAGATCACTGTGAAAGTAGTCCCTGACTGGGCCGAGCTGGTTACAGTGATCTTTCCTTTGTGTTCTTCGACTATGCGTTTGGCTATCGAAAGGCCGAGGCCGTAGCCCTCGCCCTGCACGCGCGCCTTGTCGGCGCGGTAGAAACGCTCGAAGATATGGGGGATATCCTTGCTGTCGATGGGTTTGCCGGTATTGTTCACAGCAAGAGTTATTTCACTGGTATTTCTGCCGCGGATGTGATGAGAATGGTCGCTCTTTTTCAGAACGACTTTCACTTTGCCGTTGTCGCCTGCATACTTGCAGGCGTTATCGATCAGTATATGGATCAGCTGTTTCAGCTGAGTCTGATCGCCGACCATACTGATATCAGGATCGATCTCCGATATAGTTTCGATGCCGCTTTCAAAGGCTATCGGTTCGAACTGAAGAAAAGTGTCCATGATTATATCGGACAGCGGCACTACAGAAAAGATCAGTTTATTTTTGGAAGCATCAGACCTGGCCAGAAACAGCAGATTATCTATCAGTTTTTTCATGTGATTGGCTTCGGCCTGCGAACTTTCTATCCATTTTTTCTGAGCCTCAACGGTTTCATTCCTGTGATCGAGCAGGATGTTGTTGTTGGCGAGCATCACGGTCAGAGGTGTCTTCAGTTCATGGGAAGCATCGGCAACGAACTGCTGCTGCTGGTCCCATGTTTTCTGGACAGGACGTACCGCCATACTGGCGAGCAGCAGACTGATGAAGAAAAGCACGACCAGGCTTCCGGCGCAGAGTATTATGGAGATCAGGATGGCTCCGCTGATACGTTCGTTAACTGTTTCTGAGTCGGCAAACGATATCGTCGCACTGTAGGTACTGTCTATTTTCATGAAGTACAGGTCCATACCCTGTATTTCACCAAGGGATTTTCCTGAATTCACCGCCGTATGGACAGCTTTTTTCAATTTTGAATCGGAAAGCTCAAGATGATCGGATTCGAGTTTTGTTATATAGTTGCCGTCATAGTAATAGGCCACCGACTGGGTATCGATACTGTTGCCGGGCCCGTAATCATTGTGGAAGGTCGAATCGTTATCGTCCTTGTTGAGAGTGGGACGGCCCTCGATATTCTGCGCCAGGCGCATTGCCCGCGAAAGAGATACGTTAAGATCGCTCATCTGCTCCTTATATGTGTTAACGCAAACAATAGTGAAGACCGCTATCAGTACAACACCTACGAGTATCATATTAATAAGGATGAATTTACGCTTTAGTTTAGTTAACATAGTATCATGCCTGCCGCTGTCATTCAGCTGTCTCCAGACGGTACCCGACTTTTCTCAGGGCATTGATGCTGACTTTAGAGTTGAGGAAGGACAGCTTTTTTCTGAGAAAAGAGATATATGCTTCGACATTATTGTCGGTTGCATCAGAATCATAGCCCCATACCTTGGTAATAAGATCATCTTTGGTAACAGCCGTTTTGGCATTTGTCATCAGCAGTTTCATGATCTCGAATTCCTTGAAATTGAGGTGCGTCGCCTTGTCGCCGCATTTCAGGTCGCATGTTGACAGATCGAGGACCAGATCGCCGAAAGTCGCTTCCTCGAGAAGGACTTCGCCCTGCCTTCTCGTCAGCGCACGTATCCGCGCCAGCAGCTCTTCGGGAGCGAATGGCTTGGTCATGTAGTCATCTGCGCCGCAGTCCAGCCCGGTGACCCGGTCATTGATGTCTCCCTTGGCGGTCAGCATGATGATAGGCGTCTGGATCTTCTGCTTGCGCAGTTCCTTGGCTATATCGAAGCCGTTCATGCCGGGAAGCATGACATCCAGCACGATGGCGTCATATATATCGCTCATGGCATAGTCGAGACCGTCATCGCCGTCGTTCACAATATCGGTCATGTATTTTTTTTCAGACAGGATCTGCCCCAGGGCTTCTGCAAGCCTCACTTCATCTTCTACGATCAGGACTCTCATGTGCTCCTCCTATTATTGATCAAATACATCATATGCAGAATAACTGAATACATTATACCATAGATCACGTTGGTGAAAAAATACTGAAAAAGCGCGGTTCGGTATTTTTTTACAGAAAGCCGGCTTTTCAGAAAGGTTTCAGACATAACGCTTATCCTTACGGCAGGAGGTAGGACATATGAACTTTTTTTCTAAAGATAATATCAAAATGAAAGAACAGCAAAAAGAAGGCCGTGCCGTCAGCATAGTGCCTGAACATCAGCCTCAGAAAAAGGACATATTGAGCATCATGGACAGGGAGGTGAGCCTGGAAAACAGAAACGTGCGCAGCAGCGTTTTATATCTGATGAGTTTTCTTTATCAGATATGATATATATAAATAAACACCTTCTCATAAAATGGCAAAACGGCGGCCGTCAGATCTCTCTGACGGCCGCACTAATATATTCACTGGTATTTTCTGCGGTACGGACAGCAGGCCGCCGTCACAGTATCATTTATTTTCGGCGGAAGAGAAATACTTTTTGATGGCCTCGAAAGACTTATCGCTTATGTCGTGTTCGATCTTGCAGGCATCGTCTGCCGCGGTTTTCCGGTCGACGCCGAGTTCCATCAGACATTCTGTAAGGGTCGTATGACGTTCGTAGATTTTTTCCGCTACGCTGCGGCCGGTGCCGGTCAGAGAAAGATGGCCTTCGTCATCGACAACGATGTAGCCGGAGTTCTTCAGCAGGCCAACCGCTCTGCTGACGCTGGGCTTGGAAAACCCCATGTGATCGCAGACATCCACCGATCTTACGCGATCAGTTTCCTTTGAGAGAATCAATATGGTTTCGAGATACATTTCTCCTGATTCCTGCAGGTGCATATAAAGCCTCCGTTTCATCATGCCGGGAAGCGGACCGTAATACCCGGATCCCTGAGCGGAGCCGGATGTCCGTTTCTGTCGTTCCGGCAAGGCGTGATTATCATTAATTAGAATAGCACAAAGGCGGATCCGTTTCAAATCGCGGCTGCTGGGATGCCTTCCTGCGCAGATGCCGCAGAGCTGCGCCGCAGATGCAGGAAGACGGCACAGAGTATGCCGTAAAACCGTCCTGCGAAGGTGATGCTGCGTTACCGCAAAATGATACATCACACTGAGAAAAGGTATGTGGTATAATATTTCCTGATCGATAATGCAGATACATGTGTACGTGACGGATATGCACAGCGGACTATATACAAATATAATATATCAGGAGAGAAAAAATGGAAATCATATGTGCCGGTGACCGGGAAGAGGTCAGGAAATATACTGGAAGCGTCATCGCAGGAGAGATCGCTGATCATCCGCTGAGCTGCTTTGAGTGCAGGAAGGATTCATATCTTATGTCTCTGGACATACTTGACCTTGCCGATCTGAAAGCAGGAAGAAAAAAAATAGTCATCTACTTTTCCCCGGACGCTCTCGTGTTCATATGCGACGGCGAGGACATGAGATCGCAGGTAAGCGATATGGTGAAAGGATATGATTCAAATGAAAGCGCTCTGCATGGCTTTTTCAGCAGTCTGATCAAAGACGACAGCGAGAAGCTGGAAGCGATCGAGGACCGCATCACAGTTTTTGAAGCAAAACTGCTTGCAGATACGAGGAAAGCCAATATGAAAGACTTTATACGCTTCCGTAAATCCATCAGGGATATCAAGAAGTATTATGACGGACTGGATAAGGTCACTGAAGGTCTCAGCGACAATGAATCCGATATTATCAGCGAGGGTTACATCAGGCATTTCCAGATACTGGCCGTACGTGTGGACAGGCTGCTGGCATATGCACAGAACCAGAGAGACTATGTCACACAGGTCAGGGAAGCATATCAGTCACAGATAGATATAGAGCAGAATAAACTGATGAAGGTTTTTACGGTAGTGTCCACGATCTTCCTGCCGCTGACCCTGCTGGTGGGCTGGTACGGGATGAATTTCAAGATACCGGAATTCGCATGGCATTACGGATATCTGTTCGTGGCGCTGCTCAGTCTGGCAATACTCGGAGGATGCATAATATTCTTTAAAAAGAAGAAATGGTTCTGAGCGGAGAGGTTTATATTTATGTATATATATGGTATTGTATATAACGATATTTCGCAACGGGTCTGCATGTAACGCCGATGATCCCGCAGGCTTCAATAATGGACGAAAGGAAAAGGATATGCCGATAACAGAATTACTTGAAAAAAACAGCAGGGAATTCCCTGAAGATATCGCACTGGTAGAGCTCAATCCAATGGAGAGCGATCACCGGCGCATGTCCTGGAAAGAATATGATCTTATTCAGGCGACAGATGAAAAACCGTACAGGCGCGAGATCAGCTGGAGAGTATTCAATGAAAAAGCAAACCGCTTTGCACATCTGCTGCTGCACCGCGGCGTAAAGCGCGGCGATAAGGTGGGGATACTTTTGATGAACTGCATGGAATGGCTGCCGATATATTTCGGCATACTGAAAACGGGAGCGCTGGCTGTGCCGCTGAATTTCAGATACACGACCGAAGAGATCTCATACTGTGTAGGCCTGGCCGATGTTGATGTTCTGCTGTTCGGGCCCGAATTTATAGACAGAGTAGAGCCGATAGCAGATGAACTCAAACAGAACAGACTGCTGTTTTATGTGGGAGAAAATGCGCCGGAATTTGCAGAGAACTATTACAGAGAGGCCGTTGATTATCCCAGCAATAATCTTGATGTAAAACTGACCGAAGATGATGATGCGGCGATATATTTCTCATCCGGAACTACCGGCTTCCCCAAGGCCATACTGCACAAGCACAGATCGCTCACACATTCGGCGGAATGCGAACAGAACCATCACGGACAGCAGAAAGACGATGTCTTCCTGTGCATACCGCCGCTGTATCATACAGGAGCCAAGATGCACTGGTTCGGGAGTCTGATATCAGGAGGCAAGGCTGTTCTGCTGAAGGGGACCAAGCCAAGATATATACTCGATGCAGTTTCCGCAGAGCACTGCACGATCGTCTGGCTGCTGGTGCCGTGGGCGCAGGATCTGCTGGACGCTCTGGACAGAGGAGACTTCAAACTGGAGGATTATGAGCTAAGTCAGTGGAGACTGATGCACATCGGCGCACAGCCGGTTCCCCGCAGTCTCGTTAAACACTGGCTCGACTATTTCCCGGATCACGAATATGATACGAATTACGGGCTTTCGGAATCTATCGGACCGGGATGTGTACATCTCGGAGTTGAGAATGTCAAGAAGGTCGGTGCTATTGGGATACCCGGATACGGATGGGAAGCAAAGATCCTTGACGAAAATAAGAAGCCTGTCGCGCAGGGGACTGTCGGAGAACTGGCAGTAAGAGGCCCAGGCGTAATGGTATGTTATTACAACAACCCGGAAGCAACGAAAGAGACGCTGTCCGATGACGGCTGGCTGTATACGGGAGACATGGCTAAACAGGATGAAGACGGATTCTATTATCTGGTCGACAGGAAAAAGGATGTTATAATATCAGGCGGAGAAAACATATATCCGGTGCAGATAGAAGATTTCCTGCATAAATACGAACCGGTCAAGGATGTCGCTGTCATAGGTCTGCCGGACAAACGTCTGGGAGAGATAGCGGCAGCTATCGTGGAAGTGAAGCAGGGATATACCTGTACAGATTATGAAATAAACGAATTCTGCAGAGAACTGCCGAAATACAAGAGGCCTAAGAAATTCATTTTTGCAGAAGTGCCGAGGAATGCCACCGGAAAAATAGAGAAACCGCGTCTGCGGGAGATGTATGGCGGAAAGAACATAGTTGAAGGCGAAAATGAAAGCTGACATAAACAGCTGAATATCAATCATCACAGGGGCTGCTGTTCGTTCAGCAACCTTTCGAATTCGTCTGCCGGAAGGGGTTTTGAATAGTAATATCCCTGGATATGATCACATTTTTTGCTTTTCAGGAATTCCAGCTGTTCAAGGGTCTCCACACCCTCAGCAGTTGTTCTGATGCACATTGAATGAGCCATTTCGATCACATAGCCGATTATATATTCGGCTTTCAGGCTGACGCCGATCTTCTGCACAAGATTCATATCGAGCTTGATGATATCAAAATCAAAATCCAGAATGGATTCGAACGAAGAATAACCGCTGCCGAAATCATCCAGAAGGATGTATGCCCCGGCATTCTTCATCAGTTCAAGATTTTTAATACTGGAATTGTTGAGTGAGGAATAAACGCTTTCGGTCAGTTCGAACCGCAGGGAACCTAAAGGCAGTTCTGTTTTTTCCAGATCATCGACGATGGCGTTCATGATCTTCCTGTCGTAGAAATCCATTCTCGATAGATTTACGGCCACAGGAACAGCAAACTTATTTTCTGCTGCTCTGTTTTCCAGGAACCTGCGGACGCTTTTTTCCATGAACATATCTATTTCAGAGATATATCCGTTGGCTTCAAAAGCGGGCACGAACGATCCGGGGGAAATGACGCCCAGTGCCGGATGCACCCAGCGTATGAGCGCTTCGGCCGATACCATTTTCCCGCTGCTGCAGGCATAGACCGGCTGATAGTATACTTTGAATTCATTGTTCTGCATGGCCTTCTGCAGATCGCTGGTCATCTCGTGCGTGTAGCAACGGACGGAGCTGCGCATATAGCTGCTGAATACAGCATAAGGCTTGACATATTCGTCGTGTATGAAACCTGTCGCCATTTTGGCCCGGTCGCACATGGTGCCGACATCAGATTCTTTGTTGCCGATCATATATATGCCGCAGCGGCACAGAAAATTATACTGCTTACTGTTATGGATGTAGGTGCGGTGACACAGTTTCGCTATTTCATCGTAATCTATTTTTTTCTGCTGGACAAGGCATAGAAAGCGGTCGGCTTCCATTCGCGCAACAGCTATCGGGCTGAGAGAAGAATTGCGGAGAAGCAGTACTGTCTGTCTTAAGACGGTGTCTCCGCCTTCAACGCCGAAAGTTTCATTTATTGCCTTAAAGCCGCGTATGCCGAAATAAAGTACAGCATATTTGTCGGCAGGTGTCTTGTTTTCAAGTGTGCGGAGTGTGAAAGTGATGAATCCCGAGCGGTTAAGAGCGCCGGTAAGTGAATCGCATTCCATGACATCGGAAATATCTTCGAGAGTTGACAGAATCAGGCTGCGTTCTCCGTCTATATATCGATAGCTGAATTTTTTAGGAGTTCTTACTCCGAAAGTGTCGATGTTGCGTATAGTGAAGAAGTATCTGTCGTTATTATCAAGTTTCTTTTTCAGATTTGCAAGAGAAGAATATTTAAGGAAAGAGGCCCTGTCCTCCGGAGCCACAAAAGTATCGGCGGCAGATATGCAGCTGATATTGTAATCATTGGCCTCGTTGGTTATCTGTATTGGGTCGCCTATCGAAAAGCTGTCGATCACGAGCGTGCCGCGGCCGGCGTCTATCAGCGCAACACATTCATATTTGCTTTCTATCAAAGCAGCATTGATGCGGGCCTGTAAATATGATTCGGTGATGTCGCGTATAAATAAGATTCCCTCGATATCATCGGAAACGGGATTCCTGACCATGTCGACGGTGGTAGTGCAGTAGCGCTTTTCATCTTCGGGTAATATGAATGTATGATCAACAGAAACCTTTGTAATTCCGTTCATAAAGGAAGAAACAAGGTTTTCACGGGTGAAGGCATTTATGTATTCTTCGCGGCGTTCCGGATCAGGGATATATCTTGCAGAGTCATTGATGCGGCAGGCTATGCATTCCCTTGAGGATTCAGTATCGTTCACTTTATCAGCATCATAATCATGTATATCGCTGCATATATCTTTAGTGATGTTCAGCATCAGGGATGCAGCGGCATCAGGATACATATTGAGCAGCGATTCGAAACGGTTCTGATATTCGATGACAGCTTCCTTCTGCAGTGTGATATCCATGGCTGTGCATGACACTTTTTTTCTCTGGCCATCAGAACCAAAAACTGAAATAAGATGGTAGCGCAGCCAGACAGGTCTTCCGTTCAATGTCCTGTGGCAGGTAAAAAGTTCCTGCTCGCTGCCTGCATCGATTTTTTTGAAGGCTGACCGCATGCATGATGCCTGCTCTTCGTCAGTGAAATTATCTCTGATCACTGATTCGGGATAATCATGAATAACAGAGGGCAGCTTATTGATGTCCGCACTGAGATTGTCGGCAATGTGAGTGTCAGGGTAGTATTCAAAATAAAGCATGCCGGAATTTGTTATCGCAGCATTGATTGTGCGTCTGTTTTCGTTGAGCGCTTCCCGGGCACGGATAAGTTCCTGCTGTTCATTGAATTTTTGTTCTATGGATCGATAAGCCTCTCTTTCGCCGGAAATGTCGGAAAGAATATTGATTATGACCGGATCCCCGTCAAGGGTGCCTATCGTCTTTATTACGGAGTTTATCCAGATGAGTTTCTTATCTTTATGCCTGATGCGGCAGGTGTATCTGACTTCTTTACCGGAACTCAGGCATTCTTTCGTTTTTTTCTGCCACCATGTTCCGGTCATCCTCGAAGACCAGCGATAAAGCGTCCTTTTTCCCCTCTGAAACCAGTTCATCGGCATCATATCCGCACAGGGCGGTGATGCCTTCAGACCAGAAGATGCGCTCGATGTTCGTTTTGCGAATATAAAAAACTATGTTGCCAGGCAGCAGCTCTGCCAGCTCTTTGATTTCTGATACCGAGAGTTTCATTGTAGATCCTTCTGCCTCACATATTTAAAGGATAATTCTAATAAGCAGATTATACTATAAAATTCGCAGCCTCACAATAATTTAGATATAATATATATGTCTTTTCACATACCGTCAGGGCGGTTAGAAGATCTCAGCAGCAGCAGCCAGCCGACCGCGGCCGCGGCAACGAATGAAATAATGATTATCGCCAGGCCGGTATTGAAATTCGACCACGGCAAAGTACCCAGAAACATTCCCATGCTGCCGATCACAGTATGCACGAAATTGATGAGGGCGCTGGCGGAGCCGGTGTCGCGTTCCTGCTGTTTCAGCAGTATGTCTGTGCTGAGCGGACGCACTGAGCTTTCCGCAAGCGTAAAAGGCAGGAATGTCAGCATGAAAACCAGAGGCGCCGTACGCCCGAATATCAGCATCGATATGCCGGCCAGCGCCGCTATGCATATGAGCAGATGCATAAGCCCGCGCGGCTTCAGCAACCTGACTCCGTAAATGTACAGTATCGGGCCCAGGACCGCGGTCGCGGAATTGAAGGCAAAAAAGTAACTGTATATCTGTCTGCTCACACCGAAATAATCAATGTAGATATATGAACATACTGAAATGTAAGCCATATAGGGCGCGGCTATCGCGCTGACGATCAGAAGATAATAGATGAATTTTCTGTTTTTTGCCACCACAGCGAGACGGCCGAGCGAATGCAGCACGCCGCCGCTGTTCCGCTGTCCGGGGGGCAGGCTTTCCTGCAGCAGCAGTGATACGGCAAAGCATACCGTTCCCACGATCACCAGGGCCCAGAAGGTGGCACGCCATGAAAAAGATTTAAGTATCAGTGCGCCCACGATCGGAGCTATCATCGGCCCCAGCACCGACATGCCCTGCACCACGGCCAGCACCCGCTGACGGATCATGCCGTCGAAGCAGTCTTTTATCAGGGCCGTGGAAACTGAAATGATGCTTCCCGCACCGAACGACTGCATGATGCGGAACAATATCAGGATCCAGATGCTTCCCGCCATGGCGCAGCCCGCGCTGGCGCACGCATAAATTGCAGCTCCGGTGATCAGCGTCGGCCGTCTGCCGAATTTATCTGATAGGGGGCCGAATATTATCAGTCCCACAGCAAAGAAAAAATAAAAGCCCGCCAGCGAAAAGTTTACAAGTCCTTCAGTTGTGTGGAAATATCCCGTCATGGAGGGAAGCGCCGGGAGATACATATCTATCGACAGCGGAACAAACATGTTCATGACGGCTATAAAAATTATCGTGCCTGTTTTTCCAAGGTATTTCTGTTCTGTAAGCATAAATTCTCCCGCATATGCAAGTCCCTGCAGCAGTCGATCCTGTTCTCAGTTCTGTCTGCCGCAAATGTCGGTCAGTACTATGCAGATGATTATATCAAATTTCCTGACATACATGCAAAGAATGAGGTTTGCAAAAATATGTGCTTTGATGCAAGACCGGGGGAAACTGAGATGAGGCATGTAAAAACTTGCGCTTTGATGTAAGAACAGGGAAAACCGATATGATACGTTGCAAGGACATTGATTTTGATAAATATAGTAAATAGGCATGGTACAAAACATTGGAACGATGATAGAGTATGTGCCTGCAAAAAGGATATTCTAAAAGCATATGGACAACTTGATAAACCCGGCAACATCAGCATTGCCGGGTTTATCAGTTGTGGTACCCCCAACGGGAATCGAACCCATGATTCAGCCGTGAGAGGGCTGCGTCTTAACCGCTTGACCATGAGGGCACATATATGATGCGCAGGATCGCGGAGCGATTGCCGCCGTACCTGACGCGAATATCATTATAACGGCTCCGGCGAAGTTTGTCCACACCTTATTTTTCTGTGAACATTGAGTTATTGCAGATATCTTGTTATAATCAACGGGAATGATTTACATGCGGCCGCGGCCGCAGCTTGGAGGAAAAAATGATACACTATCAGAGTACAAGAGGAAGCAAATATATAAAAACATCGTCGCAGGCGATCATCGCCGGCATAGCGGAAGACAAGGGACTGTATGTCCCCAGCGAAATACCGCAGCTGCCTTTCGATATCGAAGAGATGACGGGAGAACCTTACAAGAAGGTGGCCTTTGCTGTGCTGAAGGCATTTTTTGAAGATTACACAGATGAAGAACTGCAGGCCTGTGTAGACGGTGCTTACGATTCCAAGTTCGATGCCGAAGACATCGTTCCTGTAGTCAAAGCAGACAAGGCATATTTCCTGGAGCTTTATCACGGCAAAACGGCGGCTTTCAAGGATATGGCGCTGTCGATCCTTCCTTATCTGCTGACGACAGCCATGAACAAGAACAAAGAAGACCGGAAGATCTGCATACTGACTGCGACCTCGGGAGATACGGGCAAGGCTGCTCTGGAGGGATTTGCTGATGTGCAGGGTACAGAGATAGTGGTCTTTTACCCGGATCACGGCGTGAGCCAGGTGCAGGAAAGGCAGATGGTGACGCAGCAGGGGAAAAACACCCATGTTTTCGCAGTTAAGGGCAATTTTGACGATGCTCAGACCGGCGTCAAGAAGATCTTCAGCGATGACAGTTTCAATCAGGAGCTGGCGAAAAAGGGTTATCGTCTCAGCTCGGCCAATTCCATCAACATCGGACGGCTGGTGCCGCAGGTGGCATATTATGTTTATGGATATGTGAAACTGGTAGAAAAGGGCATCATCAAGAACGGAGACAAGATCAACATCGTTGTTCCCACAGGCAATTTTGGGAATATCCTGGCAGCATACTACGCAGGCAATATGGGCATACCCGTCAAGAAATTCATCTGCGCCAGCAATGAAAACAAAGTGCTGACCGATTTTATCAATACAGGCACATATAATCTTCACCGTGAGTTTTTCCTCACGAATTCACCGTCGATGGACATACTGATCTCCAGCAATCTGGAGCGGCTGCTTTACCATCTGTCAGGCGAGAATGGCGGCGAGATAACCGAGCTGATGGCCAGACTCGAAAAAGACGGCAAGTACACAGTCAGTCCGAAGATCAACTATGCTCTGGATAAATTCTACGGGGGCTCGGCGGATATGAAGAGGACCAACGAAGCAATCGGTGATATGTACAGGAACCACGGCTACCTTATGGACACACATACGGCTGTGGGATACAGAGTGTATGAGGACTATGCCGCTTACACGGGAGACAGGACGCCGACACTGCTGGCTTCGACAGCGAGTCCGTACAAATTCGCGGACAGTGTCGCGGAATCGACAGGCATCCCCAAGGGAAGCGACGGCTTCGGCTCGATAAAATCCATAGAAAAAGAAACGGGCGTAAAGGTGCCGCAGGGTCTGAAGGATCTCGACAAAAAAGAAGTGCGCTTCTCGGAAAAGCTGGATATAGCCGATATGGAAAGGGCGGTCAGGGATTCCCTGAAATAGCAATGTAAAATATTTGTTAAATAAAAGCAAAAGCCGCCACATCGGGAGGCTTTTGCTTTATAATCAGCTTTGGAAAGGAGGAGAGGATATGACAGAAGTAAAAATAAAAATGAACGGACAGAAAAGGATAGCGCTGATAGCCCACGATCATCTGAAGGACGACCTCGTGAAATGGTGCGAAAAAAACAAGGATATGCTCAAGGGACATTTTCTCTGCGGCACAGGCACCACATCGCGGCTGATCTCGGAATCCACGGGACTGCCGGTGAAGGCACTGAAGAGCGGCCCGCTCGGCGGCGATCAGCAGGTCGGTTCGCGGATAGCAGAAGGAGAAATAGATATGCTGATCTTTTTCAGCGACCCTCTGGAAGCGCAGCCGCACGACCCCGATATCAAGGCACTGCTGAGGATAGCCACAGTATATGACATCCCGGTGGCCAACAACCGTGCGACGGCAGATTTTCTGATAACCAGCAAATTCATGAACGGCGAATATGAGCATACGCTCATGGATTACAAAAAGATGACAGAAAAAAGAGTCGAAAGCATCTACAAAGAAATGACACACAAATGACCGCCTGAGTCGGGAAGATAAGATTTTCCTTGAAAAAAGGCATTTGCTATGGTAAGTTAATAATTGGCTGTCATGGCAGTGTTGTTTTTTTTGGCAAAACAGGCACGGCAGACAGAGAAGATTAACGATTCGGAGGGTTGACCGAGTGGCTAAGGAGCTCGCCTGGAAAGCGAGTAGGGTGTAACAGCCTCGTGGGTTCGAGTCCCATGCCCTCCGCCAACAGGGTGCTGTGGGTTTAATAGCTGCAGCATCTTTTTTTACCCTGTCGTGATTCTGATGCTTTGAATTTGGATATTATATACGATAATATATGAAATGCAAGTAAAAAACGCCGCAGACAGATCCAATCATATATTATTGCCACTGGATGATAAATATGATATCTTCTTATTGAAAGAAACTGAAGTAGAACGCGCCTCTGTGATGTTTTCATCCTCAGACCGTCCCAAGATCTCAGTTTCTTTCTTTGTATAACAAATATAAAAGAAGTTGATCATGGAGACGTGCCCTCTTATAGCGGGGCTCAATCCAAAACACCAATTTCTTTTCGGTATATTAGCAAAACCCAATAAAAATATCAATGGTTGTCATCCTTTTGTTAAAATATTATACCTGGTGCGAATTTGTCCTTGTAAAAAGAATATCAGAAGCTATCAAGGTGGCAGAAAGGATTTCGCATAATGGCCTATAACACTGCGCATAGTAAAGAAACTATTATGAATGGAATCGAAAATCCAAATCAAGAGGAAGCAATACAAGATGAGGCGGATGCATGGGCTGAATTATTTAATACGAATGATCAAAAAGAAGGAATGAAAGCTTTTATTGAGAAAAGAAAAGCAACTTTTGCAGACCAATAATATGTATATCATGAATCACGCGATTTGTAATATCAATTGAGAGCTTTTTTTGTTTTACAGGAAACGCCTTTCCCGTGATTTTTGCCGTGATTTATTTAAAAATAATAATAAACCATCTTTTATTCTGATTAAGCGAATAGAAAGCATCATTAATTTCAATGGTCTCGATTTTCTTTACCATTGATCATTGAGGGTATGCACATGTTATAATTGTTCAAATACTTAAACGGAAGGAATGAAGCTATGGAAGATCATGAAGTACAGATGCTTGCCGGGGAATTTGAGGCGTGCCGGAAACTGCTGATCGCGCTCGGAGACGAGAACCGGCAGCAGCTGATCATCAAGATGATGCAGATGGGCGATTGCAGCGGGGTCCGTGTCGGAGAGATCACAGACAGGACGCATCTGTCACGTCCGGCAGTTTCTCATCATCTGCAGATCCTGAAAGACGCCGGCATAATTAAAATGCGCAGAGAAGCCACAAAAAATTATTACTACTTCGATGCTGAGACAGAGGCTATGGATAAACTGCTTTCGATGCTTGAGCATGCGAGAGATATCATGCAGCTGCTTCCCGACAGGAGTAGGGCTGATGATCAGTAGCCATATACTTGACTGCAGAAATATAGGAGGAACTTCATATGGAATCAATGGAAGCAATAGAAAAGCGTCATTCGGTACGCCAGTATACGGATAAAAAAATCGATGCCGTGACGGTCGCCGCATTACAGAGGGAAATAGATGACTGCAACAAAGAAAGCGGTCTTCATATACAGATGGTCACAGATGACCCCGCTGCATTCAACGGGATGATGGCCCGCTATGGAAAATTCAGCGGTGTGCAGAACTATATCGCTGTGATCGGGAGAAAATCATCAGAGCTTGAAAACAAATGCGGGTATTACGGAGAACGCATAGTGCTGCTTGCTCAGTTGCTGGGATTGAATACATGCTGGGTAGCCATGACATTTTCAAAGGGCGCAGCGAAAAAAAGAGCAGATATAAAACCGGGAGAAAAACTGGCGATAGTGATCGCTGTCGGATACGGGGAAACGCAGGGCGTTCCTCATAAATCAAAATCAATGAAAGAACTGTGTGAAGCAGACGGCGAGATGCCTGACTGGTTCAGGTCCGGAATGGAGGCGGCGATGCTGGCTCCGACTGCAGTGAATCAGCAGAAATTCAGATTCTCCCTCAAAGATGATACCGTTCGTCTTGAGTCACTCGGAGGTTTTTATTCCCAGATCGATCTGGGAATAGTAAAATATCACTTTGAACTGGGCTCTGGCAGAAAGGTGGGATGAGACAGGCAGCTGATAAACATTTATACTGATATTTCTTTATTATCTCCTGCAGCAATGGTGCCGGAGGATACCAGAATGACCTGACAGCCCATATTCTGAATGTCAGAAATGATGAGAGCGAGTCTGCCGAATGCCAGAAGATCATTTTGACCGGCTTTATTTGTAAATGCTGATGTGCCGATTTTGACCACGAGCCTGTTTCTACATATATTCATCATCATATCTCCGCGATCACAGGAGTATGATTCGTATATGGAAGGAACCTGTGTAAAATATCATCTGTTTTGATTTTCATATATCCGGTCGTGGTACCGTCGCTGCATCCGTAATATGTTTCGTCTGCAGCAGCTTTATCGATAATGATGCTGACAGCAGCGGCCTGCGGCAGAAGCGCACTGAATATCGTTGCAGCTCCTATTTTCGTTTCGAGCATATCATTCATGATCTGTGCAGGAGCAAATGACACTCTGGATACATTGAGACGGCGTGAAAAATCTTTTGAACTGAAGGGCTTGCCGCCCTCTGTAATATAAAGATAAAATGTATTTTTCTGTCTGTTGCATAAAAACAGTGTTTTGACCATTTTCATGTCCAGGGCCCTGTTTATAAGGATACAGTCATCCATAGTGATGGCTTCATCGGTACTCACTCTCAGGTAAGGGATATCCAGTTCATCCAAAGCCAGGTAGACCTTCTGCTGCAAAGACGTCTGGTATTCGGCCGGTGCGTTATCATATACTTCACTTACATAAAACATATTCTTCTCTCTTTTCTAATATACTTGATCGCAGCGGGCTGAGGAGCCCTGCTTTTTTAAGTGTACAGCAGGCATATATATCTGAAAAGCGAATAATTATCATAATGTGTATGATATATTCAGATATATTGCATATCCGCTGCAGTAAGCATATTTTATTCTTCTGTTCCATTGAAATGAAAACACACAATTTTTTGGTCCTATAGAAAGAGAAGCATATTATTCCTGGGCTTACATTGAAAGAGAAATATCTTTTTTCGATCCGGTGAAAAAGATATTCTTATTTTACAGAATTGAGATGATAACGTCATCTGACCGGGCGATCCAAATAAAGAAAAGCCGGCGCCGTGAGGCGCCGGCAGAGATCGCCGGTGATTGCCCGCGATCATGTTTGTCTGTACATTCAGCCTTCCTGATATTTCTGTTCCTTGATCCTTGTCTCGAGCAGGATATCAAGTTCCTTTGCCCAGGCAAAGAACTGATCGACCTGATCCATCGAAAGCATATCGGACGATATCAGTCCGCTCTGATCGAATTTGTCTTCTATGAAAAGTTTCGAGAACAGATATCCGCTCTGGCCGGTGATATACATCTCGGCAGAGATGCCGGATTTGTTGAAGGAATCAACAAGGCCCGGAGCCATAATGTGGTTCTCGACGAGGATGTCTTTTCCGTCTTTCTTTCCATAGCATTCTGCGACCATGGCACCGGAATCGCAGATAAGGCCTTCATCGATTATTGCCTTGATCTCTTCCGGGAATCTGGGCGCCGGCGGCAGGTGTTTGTAAATAACATCAAACGGCGAAACTTCCACATCGCCGATCTTTTCCTTATCGTGATTAAGGAGTCCCGCACGGTATAGAGGCATGCAGAAATCTATGCCGTCGCCTGCGTATTTGAAATATATATTTTTTGCGCCCTTGAAGAATTCTTCCCTGTTGAAACTGTAATGAAGCGGTTCATCATGGCAGTGATCGACAAGTGTGACTTCATACGGCATATAATCATACTTTCTCTTTATCGGTCTCTGATATGCGGGAACTCTGTGCAGTACACCATCGTCGACGTCCAGAGCTTCTTCCGACATGTCGTTCAGGGCGGTTATCGGAGACCACCAGAACGGCTGGAACCTCTTCGGCCGTACACCTTCCCAACAGAGATTGATGATGGTTTCGCAGGTATCCAGATATTTCATCGCGTCTCTGGTAGCACAGCAGATCAGACCTGGTGCAGATCCGGAACCTACCAGAGCAACCTTGCCGATAGCTTCGAATTTGGGCCCGTAAACATCGTACTGATACCTTACACTTTCCACCCAGTCATCATCAAAGGCAGTAGTTGCAGCATAGTCCTGATAGTTGGTTTTCAGATCCAATGCAGCATCCAGAACATTTTTGGTGCATTCCAGCGGCAGGGCATTTAAAATAAGGTCACACCCTTCGCCGGCTTTTACAATGCTGCTCTTGTCATGAGCATCTACTTTCATGCCCTTTGCCTTGTGTAAGCTTGCAACAAGTTCATTCACGGCGCTCATGTTGTAATCAGCGCATACGATCTCGCTTACATGGGGATCCTTGTCCAGCAGCTTTGAAGCAGCCGAACCCTGCGCTCCCGTGCCTAATACTAAAACTTTTTTCATCGATGTCACCTCCGACTCACATATGTATTTTTTGAATCGTAGACTGTGATGTCAGGCAGACAGTCTGCAACCTGTCTATATTATACCATATTTTCAGAAAGTTTCGATTATACCTTTATTTTTGTATTTGCAGCCTTCGTTCAGAGAAAGGATCCGACTTCAGGAGAACATTATCGAACAGGCAAAAACCGTAGAGCAGCAAGGGATGCGGGCCTTTGTGCATTACGGATATACGGGCGACAGGATATGATTCCGGGTATCGTATGACAGACAGAATCTCATTCGGTGTCGACCTGCTTCCCGCGGCATATTGACCATTCGCGTTAAGAAAGCTGTTTTTTGTGGTAAAATCAAATATAAGTACTTGCGTTATATTATTATAATGCCAGTGCATAATGTTTTTTGTGATGTGAATACGGGGGATCGGATGACAAGGGTTGAAAATAAGGCGGCAGAAGCAGACAGCATGCCGGAACGGGCAGCAGAGGGAATATCAGCGCCGCTTAACAGAGAGAACAGGGTCGTGACTGTAAGACAGGCGAATATGCCTGTAAAACGGGCGATCTGTATTTTGTTGATCATCGCAGTGTATTTTTCGATCTGTGCCGTGTCCGGCACATCTTCTGCACAGGCAGCAGCAAAACATTCATACTGGATCAAAGTGAACAGAAAGGCTCATGTATGTCTGGCTTACAAAAAAGTAAACGGCAGCTGGAAACCAATACGAGCCATGTACTGTTCCGGCGGTATAAGCCATATCAAGAACGATACTACTCCGCTGGGAACTTTCAAAATCAAAAGAAAGAGCAAATGGGAGACTCTGTACGGCAATGAGTATGGACGTTATGCCATGGTATTCTATAGAGATTTTCTTTTCCATTCGGTAGGATACAGATACAGAGGAAACAAGGGAAGCATGGTAGCGAGCTTTTATAACAGGATGGACCGGAATGCTTCTCTGGGATGCGTACGCCTGCAGCTTATCGATGAAAAATGGCTGTACGATCACTGTTCCAGGGGGACAAAAATCACGATATACAGCAGCAGCAAGACAGGGCCGATGGGAAAACCTCAGTGGATCAAAGTGAAAACGCATAAAAGGTATATGTGGGATCCCACGGACCCGGACAGACGCAATCCTATGTACAAGGCCAAGGCTCCTGTGATAACGGTCAGCAGCAGCAAGGCGGTTTCCGTCAAAACAGGCTCGGCGCCATGGAACATAAAAGAAGGAATGACCGCAAAAGATCCAAGGACATTTCAGAACCTTACCAGCCTTGTGAAATATCAAGTTTACAAAATGGATGAGAACGGCAGCTATGTCAGGACTCCTGTGACTGCTGGAGCAATAGATACGACAGCCGCCGCAAAATACAGGATCGTTTATTCATGCTATTTCAAATACTGCAGCAGGAAAGCCGGATATAAAACGCTTTATCTGACCGTTGCAGATTAGGAGTCTGCGGCGGCGATGCCGATATAATGATCTGACGCATGGATGCAGCACTATATTTTGTTGCCGGCATCGGTCCGGCAGCTGACATGTAGTGCCTTGAATTGCCGTCGAATTTGCGATAATATTATACCCACAGCCGAGCCGGGCAGGATCAGGGGCATCAAATTGGGAAAACAGATCAGGAATCCTTTCAGGATGATAGCAGTTATAGTGATAACGATAATAGCGCTCACAGCGGGCACTATGTTTTTGTGCTCTGCTTCATATATGACGGCTGCTGCCGAGACGCAGATACATATCAAGGACGAAAAAACTTCGGCAGAGGAAGAAAAAGCAGCCGCAGAAATCAAACAGGCTGCTGCTGACGTGCAGCAGAGACAGGAAGCCAGGAAGGCGTACATAGCGGCGGAGAAAAGAAAGCGTCTTGCGCAGGAGAAAAAACGAAAAGCAGCAAGGGCGCGCGAACTGGCGGAAGAACGCTCGCTGGTCAGCATGAAAATTCCGGCCGTCAATGACTACAAGACATGGATGTGCTATAAGGCGGTGAAGTCGAAAAGCTCCTGGCAGTATGCGCTTCTCAACAGCAGAAGAGCGAAGACGGACAAGAATGGATTCCGTAAAATAGGAGGATATTACTGCGTGGCGCTGGGCTCATATTATTCGGACCGGATCGGAACACGTTTCAGGATAACTTTCGCAAACGGAGATAAGATCAGGGCAGTGCTGGGCGATCAGAAGTCGGATAAGCATACTGACAAGAAACATCAGTATTCGGGAAGGGGCAATATACTTGAGTTCATCACCGGACACGAGGGCCCGTATAATCAGGCGAGGATCAACAGGATGTTTCCGGCACAGATAATAAAAATACAAAAGTACACCGATCAGAAAAATATGTTTTGATAATATAAGAGACGCTTCCCGTGAAGCGCCTCTTATATCAATCAGATAATGTTTACTGTTTTGTCAGATCGCTGGTGAACGATGAAGAACCGTATGCCAGTTTGATATGCATTTTTTCACCTTTCATAGCACCGGTGATGCTCGCATCATCCTGCTTGAATACGAACTTGCCGTCTTTTTCTTCCCAGTCGCCTTTGCCTTCGCTGCTGCCGGCCTTGAATGAGAACGAGCCGTCTTCTTTGATGTCCATCGTCATTTCGTATTTCACACTGATACCGCTCATAGTCACAGTATCGCTCTTCCAGCTGCCGACATATTTGCTGTCGGCATACTTGGCGCCGCAGGCGGCAAAGGTCAGTACAAGGACCGCAATTGACGCGATGATCAATGCCTTAGTCAGTTTCTTCATATCATCTCTCTCCTTTTTACACGTTGCTCTGTGCAGCATGCCTGCTGTTCAGGTGATACATAAGAATGCAGCCGGAGCGCGGGCAGACAATACCCTGAGAAGCAACTATCCTCTACGCCTCATTATACTTTATTGTCGTTGCTCTGGCCATTGTTTTATCTTACATATATTTTTAAATGATATTGTTCTTCCTGACCGCACTTGTTATGGTATATGTGCAGTAATATAATAACATCAGCAGGTCGATTTGAAAATCAGCGGAGAGAGTTTTGAAAAAGCCATATTTTAAAGGGTCATCTTCTAAAGTAAAGGCAAGTGATCTGCAGTACGCTTCGCATATAAAAGGAGGCCGCCCGGTATGGATATAGAAAAAACGGCAGCATCATTAAAGAAAAATCACTATACTGTCAGCTTCTTTGAAAAAAGCGAAGAAGCTGCTGAGTATCTCGACGGTTCTCTTGACGGCGAAGTCATCGGCTTCGGCGATTCATCTACCATGATACATATGGGCTTGTATCAGAGATTATCGACGCATAACACAGTGTATGATCCGAATCAGGGCCGTAACAACGACGAATTTCTGGAGCTGGCGAAGAAATGTCTTACAGCAGACATCTATCTGACATCGGTCAACGCGTTATCGGAAACAGGGGAGATGGTAAACATAGACGGTACCGGCAACAGGATCGCCGGGTCTCTCTTCGGACACAAAAAGGTTTATTTTATAACCGGCACCAATAAGATAGAACCGGATCTGGACAAAGCGATATGGCGCGCCAGGAATATAGCTGCGCCGAAGAACGCAAAAAAATATGATCTGTTGACGCCGTGTGTAATAAAAGGGGACAGATGCTATGACTGTGCCGGGCCTGAACGGATATGCAATGCCATGGTAGTATATATGAAAAAGATGAACGATGTCGATGATGTGGAGATAATACTGATAGACGAGAAACTGGGATTTTAAAAGCAGCGGCTGTCTTACAGCCGGAAAGGAAAGTGATAATATGGGATTCAATGTCATGAAGCTGACACAGCTAAAACCTAAATATTCAGAGTTCAAACGCGAGCATCCGGAGTTTATGTCATTTATTAAAACGACAGGAGGACAGAACCTCAGAAAGGGAGCAGTGTTTTCGATTACGATCACTTCGCCTGAAGGCGAGAAAAAGACAGATGAGATAACGCTGGGAGACAGCGATGTCGAATTGGCTGAAACGGTCAAAGATATTTTCAGATGATGGCAGATAACGATCGGTGAATAATGAAATAAAAAACCCTGTGATCCAAATCATCACAGGGTTTTTAATGGTGGAGATAAGCGGGGTCGAACCGCTGGCCTCCTCGTTGCGAACGAGGCGCTCTCCCGACTGAGCTATACCCCCTCCTGCTCGAATTTTTCGCAGTTGTTTTCTATATCAATCATGGTATCATGCATCTTGTCGAGGCATGAATCCAGTGCTTCCGCATATTCTCTTTCAATATTGTATCTGAGGAAAAGGTCTTCTATCTCTTCGTCATAAGTCGAGACCTTGTTGATCAGATTGAGGAATATGCTGAATTTGCTGCTCTGATATGCTCTTTTGAATTTCTTGATATCAGCATCGATGAAACTGATGACATCTTCTTCAGTATGCATCTTTGTCTTTCTGATCGGGTATGGTTCTATACGCTGCAGATATATATCGTTTTCGTCCTTGACATTATAAAGATAGGATATACGCATGTCTTCAGATATATCAAAATCCACGATTACGATATGTGTGGCGTTTGATTCTATGTTTGTTGCGCCCATCTGTCTGAGCTCCATATTGATCATATCATATGATATGACATTTCCGTTCATTGCATTGCACCTCCTGTTGCTGACTGATGTATACAGTATATCATATTATCCCGCCGTAGCGTACTACTAAATATACGCTGCAGATGACCATTGTCAGAAGCATGATGGGGAATCCGACTTTGGTGAAGTCCTTGAACGAGATAGGATGTCCGTATCTGTTGCTGATGCCGGAAATAACAACATTTGCCGATGCGCCGATAAGTGTGCCGTTTCCGCCCAGGCATGCGCCCAGAGAGATAGCCCACCAAAGCGGTGCGATGTCCATGCCGTCATTGCCAAGAGCGATGATCAGAGGTATCAGAGTCGCCACGAACGGTATGTTGTCTAATATAGAAGAAAGCAGTGCCGAAGCCCACAGCAGGATAAGCATGAGCATCACAGTATGTCCCTGAGAGAAGGATATTATTGCCTTAGCCAGAATATTTATGATGCCGGTCTCAACCATGCCGCCTACTATGATGAACAATCCGATAAAGAACAGCAATGTAGGCCATTCTATATCAGCGATTATCTTGTCGATATCCTGTTTACCGATCAGCATCATCACTACGGCTGCAGTAAGTGCGATCGTACTCGATTCAAGACCGAGGAACTGGTGAAGTATGAATCCTAACACGACCAGGGCAATCATAACAAGACTTTTGGTCAGCAGGACAGGATCTTCGATGGCTTTCTTTTCGTCCATCATCATCATTTTTGAGATGGCCTCTTTATTGCCTCCGAGTCTGTCGCCGCCGTATTTGAAACGCAGTGCAAAGATGACCGCAAAAAATATCAGCACTATTGCCAGGCCGTCGTTGTTGATGAAATCCATAAAGCCCAGACCTGCAGCGCTCCCTATCATTATATTGGGAGGGTCGCCTATCAGTGTAGCTGTACCGCCTATATTGGAAGCAAGAGCCTGTGTGATCAGGAAAGGCACCGGATCCAGATCGAGCATCCTGGTAACAGTGATGGTCATAGGACCGATCAGAAGCACTGTTGTCACATTGTCCAGGAATGCAGATAGAATGGCCGTTATTATCATGAACAGGACCATTATTCTCCATGGATTGCCGCCTGATTTTTTTGCAGTTTTTATTGCCACATATTCGAATAATCCGGATTTTTTGACGATAGCGACAAAGATCATCATGCCTAACAGGACTCCGATCGTATTGAAATCGATATACCCGATCGCCTGCTTGACAGTCAGGATATGTGTCAGCATCAGCAGGACTGCACCTGTCAGCGCTGCCGTCGTACGATGGACCTTTTCGGTCATGATCAGAATCATTACGGCAGCAAAAATTATGACTGAGATTATTGCTTCCAAAATTATCACCCTTTCACCTTGAAATAAGTAAAAGTGTAGCACTATTGTCAGACAACTGCAAACGAATTTCGTGTATACATTAATGTATACACGAAAGGTTTCTTTTCAAAGGTAAAAAGCATTGCTGCGCGATATAAAACGGCGCCGCCGGTGGGCAGTTGTGGTATAATATTAAAAGTAAAATCATATTCGAGTGAAGCGGCAGGTCATCAGAAGGATTATGAGCGGTATGAAAAAGATAAGTGAAAAAGACCAGAGAATAGTCAGAGAGCTGCAGAGCAATCAGAAGCGCTTCGAGATTATTTTCAATAATGCGCCGATAGGGATCAGTATCTGGGGTACCAATACGCTGAAATGCTACGAGATCAACAGAAGAACGCTGGAGATAATGCATCGTTCGCGTGAGGATGTGCTGACCAACGGGTGGGAATCATATACTTTCCATTCTGATATCGAATATAATAAGAAAAAACTGAATGAGATGCAGGAAGGCCGCATCGATGGTTTTGTCATGGAAAAACGTTTTATAACTCCGCAGAATGAACTGATATGGGTGAATATGACGATTGCTTCGTATGGTTATACAGAAGACGGCGAGCATCTGCACATGTGTATGATGGAGGACATTACCGAAAGACGGAAGTATCAGGATGAACTGCAGAGGATCGGGTTCAATGACCAGCTGACAGGGCTGGGCAACAGAAGGGCATTCGAATCTGAATTCGCCAGTATGGACAAGCCGGCAAATCTGCCCCTGTCGCTTGCTATAGCGGATATCAACGGACTTAAACTTACAAATGACACCTTCGGACATAATGCAGGAGACCAGCTTTTAAAACTTATTGCTGTAGAGCTCGACAGAGAGTTCGGCGACGCAGGGAAGGTCGACCGGATAGGAGGCGATGAGTTTGCAGTTATCCTGCCGTGCACTTCCAAAGAAGAGGCACAGAAAAAGATCAACAGAGTGACCGAGAGACTGACCGAAACAAAAATTGAAGAATGCATAGTATGCTCTGCCTCATTCGGCGTTGAGACAAAAACCGGCCCGCATATGCCGATGAGAAAGGTATATGATTCTGCGGAATATGTAATGTACAGGAACAAGCTCCACGAAAGCGATAAAATGAAGCAGGCTACAATTAAGGCTGTCGTGGATAATCTCAATAAGAAAAGCGTCAGAGAAAAGGAACATTCCAGAAGAGTTTCCGAACTGAGCGCGGCCGTCGGACGCAGCCTGGAGCTGACAAAACGTGAAATCAGCACTCTCGAAATGGCGGCTCTGCTGCATGATATCGGCAAGATAGGCATCCCGCTGGAACTGCTGGACAAGAAAGGGCCGCTGACAGATGCAGAATATGCCGAGGTCATGAAGCATACAGAGAAGGGATACCAGCTGCTTAGAGGCACAACAGAATTCGGGCCGATCGCGGAAATAGTTCTTTCGCATCATGAACGCGTGGACGGCAAGGGATATCCCAGAGGGATCAAGGGCGAAGACATACCGCTGCAGTCGATGATCATATGCATAACGGATGCATACGATGCCATGGTTAGCGGCCGGCCGTACAGAAAAAGCATGAGTAAGGAAGAAGCCATCAAAGAACTGCGGGCTAATGCAGGCACCCAGTTCAACAGCAAGTTAGTCGAGGTGTTCGTCAAATATATAGAAGAAGGTGAACAGTGAAGACGCCGTCTTCGACATCATAGTCAAGGATGGCATTGTTCGATTCCGCAAAATAAGATATACTGCGCGTACCTATTCCGTGTTCCTCGTCCATTGAAACAGGAAGCTTTCCATTCCTGTCGAAGACGACCGTACCGGAGCAGGTATTTTTTATTTCAGTAAAGAACTGTGTTTTGTCCTGACGGCATAACAGAGATATGAACGGGGTGCTGTCATTTCCGGCTTCAGCACAGGCGTTGAAGGCGTTTTCTAGTGCATTGGAGATGACTACTGAAAAGGACATATCATCGACAGGCAGTTCATCGCCGATGCGGATATCCGTTTTCATATCGATATCGTTTTTACGGCAGCGTTCGGCGTAGTGGGAAATGACCGCATTGAGAAACATATCGCTGCAGTATTTTTTTATTTCAGTGCTGGTGTCTATATCGCTGCTTACATCAGAGATTATTTTCTGTGCCTCATCGATTTTTCCCGCGGCGAGACAAGATGATATAAGCTGCATGTAATGGCGCATATCATGGCGGTAGATGCGCACTTTTTCCTGTGCTTCCATGATGAGATCATACTGGCTGCGGACGAGTGCGACCTGCGCATTGACGGCCTGTGTGTTCTGTTTTTCTTCAGAGGTCATTACCAGCCGCAGATATGTCTTGAAAATCAGATAGTATATAAAGACCTGCACAGGTATGAGCAAAAGGATCGCGGGGATGACATCGGGATCGACAGATACGCCGTGCGGGTAAACGGCCAGCATGAACTGCAGTATGGTGAAGACCAGCGGGATGATGCACAGCATGCCCCATTTGTTGCTGATATATGTCATCAGCGAACTGATAGTATTCCGCAGCCACGAGAAAGAAAAATACGCTACTATGCCGTAGCATATTATCGTCACGGACATGGTCACGAAATAATTATGGAACATATAATCAAGGACGCCGCTCAGGGAGCTGAGCGCTGTTGTAAATGACGCTGCCAGCAGGACAGAGAATATCGCACGCATATCTCGTCGGAGACTGACTGCCATACTCAGCAGGATATTGGCTCCGATCTGCATGACGATCATATACGGCCAGCTCAGGTCGTAGCCGGCAAAGTTTATCAGGACGGAGGAAATCACGAATAGTGATACATTGACTGAGATCACCGCTGCGAAGAAGACCTTTCTGCTGAATTTACTATCCACAAAAAAGCACATCATGACGATCCAGAACAATATATAAAATGCTAATTCCATTTCGTGATATATGTTCATTGTTCCTCCTCAGATACTGCGTGATGATATGTGATCGAGGTAAGATTTTTTCACGTTCTGATAATTTCTTCGTGAAACAGGGATCATAGTACCGTCTGCCATTATGAAATTCTGCGTCGTCAGTCTGGAGACGCTGTCCATATTGACGACATATGATTTATGTGTGCTGACAAAACGCCCGTCATCGAGAAGCGCTTTTATATAATCCAGGAAGGGAATACGTATGTGCGAACTTTCCACGTGCTGACCGCTGTTCAGTTTAAAAACAACGATGTGTCCCTGACATTCGACATGGGAAATCTCGCTGAAAAAAACATTTTCGGTGCCGTCTGCTGTCTTGACGGCTATGCTGTGTCCGGCTTCTGCATGTTTCAGCTTGAGGAACGAATCCATCATTTCAAAAAAAGCCTGCTGCTCCAGAGGCTTGAGCAGATATTGAAAAGCATATACGCTGAAAGCATCGGCCGCGTAGTCTCTGGAGGTGGTCATATATACAATAGCGGCATCACTGCCGGAGTCTCTGATCTTTTTGCCGAGGGAGATACCGTTTATTTCAGGCATCATAATATCAAGGAGAAACATATCGTAATTCTCGTCGTCGATGTTGAAGAGAAGTTCGCCGGCATCAAAAAAAACAGAACATTTTATATCCAGATATCCATGTTCTGAGGAATATTCATCGATAAGTCCGGCTGCACGGGCAGCGTCATTTCTGGTGTCGTCACAAATAGCGATACTGATCATGGTCTCCTCTTTATAAACCCTAGATTTTCAACATTTTCATGCCACAATTATATCATATGTGTCATGCAGGCAAAAGAGTTTTTAATTAATTAAAAAATGTGATACAATAAATCAGATAAAATGAAATGGAGAGGTGCCAACATGAAAAAGCTCCTTACGATACTGATTTCCATAGCTATGATATGTGCAATAGCGATACCTTCGACCAGTTTAGGCAGTACCCAGAGCAGCAGTAAAAAAATATCGATTATTTTTACCGGCGACATGCATTCTCACATGGATTCCGTAAAGACAGTAAAAAACGGAAAGGCTGTGCAGTATGGCGGATTTGCGCGAGTCAGCACTGCAGTGAATGATATTGAAAAAGACTTTCCGGATTCTTTTCTGCTGGATGCCGGGAATTTTTCGATGGGCACGGCTTATCAGACAATATACAAGAGCAGCGCATCTGAACTGCGGACTATGGGCAAGATGGGATATGATGCGGTCAATATAGGAAGCAATGAATTCGCATTCGGAGCATCGGGTCTGGCCAAGATGCTGAAAAAGGCTTCAGCATCGGTGGGCACTACCAGTGAAACGACGAGAAAATACAATCAGCAGACAGGTGCTTATGAAACTACAACAACAATAACCAAAAAGATGCCGGATGTAGTAAGTTCGAACATCGACTGGACAGACAGTCTCAACAGCAGCAAGACAGACAAAGATGCCCGTAAGCTGAAGAGCGCATACAACAAATACGGCGTTGAAGATTATACGATAATAAACAAGAACGGGATAAAGGCTGCGGTATTTGGCCTTGACGGCAGTTCGGCGATCAAAGACATGGATGACCCCGGCGTGAAATTCAGCAGCTATACTTCGAGAGCAAAGGAGATCGTCAAAGAGATCAAGCGCAACGGCGAAGCAGACATGATCATCTGTCTGTGCAGCGGAGATCTTAAAGACGGGAAGGGCGATGAGGCGGATCTGGCCAAAAAGGTCCCTGATATCGACGTGATCGTCGGCAGCGGTTCCGGCGTGGGAACGGAAGAGCCGGTCACAGAAGGAGATACTGTTATAGTGTCCGCGGACAAGGATTCGACCAGTATGGGGCATCTTGTCCTCAAGAAAGACGGAGACTCGTATAAGACTGATGATTATGATCTGATCAAACTGGACAAATCAGTAAAACAGAATGGCAGCACCGAATCAACTGTGGAAGGATATACCTCTGACATCAATGCGAATTATTTCGGTCATTACGGCTTCAGTTACAATGAAACCGCCGGCAGAAGCAAATTCAATTTTGCCGACAGTACAACGGCAGCAAAGAGCAGCGAAGAGGAACCGCTCTGCGATCTGATCGCAGATTCATATATATATTCCGCTAAAAAGGCATCAAAGAAGACACGCATCAAGGCGGATGTATCTATCCTGAGTCCGTCAACTGTTACAGGAACGCTCACAAAAGGCTCCATAACACCGTCGGATATATATAATGTATGTTCTCTGGGCATCGGGCCTGACGGCAGGAGCGGATACCCGCTCGTGTCATTCTATCTCACAGGCAAAGAGCTGAAGAATACTGCGGAAGCAAATGTATCGCTTTCCGGATCAGATAAGCTGATGAAATTCGCCTTCGGCGGAATGCAGTACGGATATAACAAGCACAGACTTTATATGAACAGGGCCCTCGATGTAAAGATCAAGTCAGGCAGTAACAAATACAGCGCTATCAGTAATGACAAACTGTATAAAGTGGTCGCCGATGAATACACATACAGCAGGCTGGCAGCTATCAAAGACAATTCTCACGGACTGCTTTCGGCAGAGCCGAAGGACAGCAGCGGCAATAAGATAAAGGCCGGCAGCATGAAGGGCATTATTCTGTATAAGAACGGAAGAGAGGTAAAACAGTGGTATGCGCTGGCGAAGTACTTCGGCACTTTCAGCAATAACAGTGTTCCGTCGCACTACAGAACTGCTGACGGCAGGATGTCGAATGAAACCAGCTGGAACCCCGTTTCGATATTGAAACAGCCGAATAATCTCACGTTTATAGTACTGGCAGTAGTGCTCATTCCGGTAGTTATCATTATCGGATTTGTAGTATGGCTGGTCAGCAGAAAGCGCAGAAAGAGAGGATACGGCAAGACGATGTTCAGCGGCAAGACAGGAAGGGCACGGAAGGAAAATAAGGGCGGACAGAAGATCCGTACCAGAAGATACAAAAGTAAATTCAAATAAGGGGATATCAGATGGAAACGATAGTAGTAGCTTCACACAACAGGCATAAGATAGCCGAAATGGAGACTATAACAGCCGGCAGCAATTACAGACTCATTTCCAGAGACGATGCCGGAGTCCCGGATGTGGAGATCGAAGAGACCGGCAGCACATTTGAGGAGAATTCATATCAGAAAGCATATGAAATAATGAAAATGTGCGGCGAGATCACTATTGCGGATGACTCAGGCCTGGAGGTAGACGGCATAGGCGGAGCCCCGGGCGTATATTCGGCAAGATTCGCAGGCGGGGAAGGCCCCGGTGCCGATGCTGCCAATAACAGAAAACTTATCGAAATGATAAAAGATCTTCCATGGAAAGAAAGGACCGGCAGGTTCGTGTCGGTGATCACGGTAGTGTGGCCGGACGGGCACAGCCTGTCGGCCAGAGGCGAAGTCGAAGGGCATATCATTCCGGAAGAAAGAGGGACCGCCGGGTTCGGATACGATCCGATGTTCATCCCTTTGGGATATGATATCACATTCGGAGAGTTTGCTCCGGAAGACAAAAACAGAATCAGCCACAGAGGGAATGCACTGCGGAAAATGAAAGAGCTTCTTGCTGGAGAAGGTATTGGATGAAAAGTCGTTTCAAGAAAATGGTCGTACTGGGGATCAAACAGTTCAGGGATCCGTATTATCAGGGATTTGCAGCGCAGCTGGCCTTTTATTTCATTCTTTCGCTGATCCCTATACTGGTGCTCATATCGCAGGCCATGGGATATATTTTCAAATCATCTCTCGATGATGCTGTGGGCTGGATACTGCAGAATTCCAAGGGTGCCATGGCGGATCAGCTGAAGGATATCATCTCCACCAAACTGACAGGTAAATTCACAAATGCTGTATATTTCTTCATAGCGATATGGGCTGCATCAAGGGCCCAGTTTTCTATGAGCAGGATAACGAATTTTATGTTTTCAGAAGGACGCAATACCGGGAAGGGCTACTGGAGCGAAAGATTCAGATCCCTCAAGACGGTCGGTCTTACTCTGCTGGTGATCGTTCTCTGCCTCGTTGTTCTGGTGTACGGCGGCAAGCTCCTTGACTTTATCACCAAGGGAGAAACAGTATGGCTGATCCTCAGATGGCCGGTGGCGCTGGTGCTGTTTTTCATAATGATAAGCTATAATTATTATGTTCTGCCGACAGAAAGCGTAAGGTATAAGGCAATCATACCGGGCAGCTTTTTCGCCTCAGTAGGACTGTTGATAGTAACGCTGATCTACTCGAAATACATCGGCTCGGTTGCAGATTACAATATCCTGTACGGGGCCCTGGCAAATATAGTCGCCCTGATGTTCTGGTTCTTCTTCCTGGCCTGGGTGCTGATGCTGGGAGTGCTGTTCAACAAGGTCTGGTCGGATACCAACACTAAACCTCTGCACAAGAAAGATATGACAAGAAACGTAAAAGAATGATAAACGTGACGCAGATGGAAACTGATACGCGTATTTAAAAACTGCCTTTCACATGAGAAAGGCAGTTTTTCAGATGTAGCTTTAGCGGCGATTCCGAGCCGAATAGGCGAGGAATAAAAATCCACCGGCTATGCCGGTGTGATTAAGACTCTTGAGTTTTAGGCAAATAAAACCTCCTATGCTATGATAGCAGTGGTTCGCCAACCAAGCTATCAATTGCAAAGGAGGATGTCTATGAAAGACAAGAATAGTTTAGCACACACATCCTGGAATTGTAAGTATCACATAGTGTTTGCACCCAAGTACAGAAGACGTGTGATCTACGGACAAATCAGGGAAGACATTGGAAAAGCATTAAGACTGCTGTGTGCAAGAAAAGAGATCAACATCATCGAAGCGGAATGCTGTCCCGATCATGTTCACATGCTTGTGGAAATACCACCTAAGTACAGTGTGTCTGAAATCGTGGGATACCTCAAAGGGAAGAGCTCACTGATGATTTTCGACAGACATGCGAATCTGAAATACAAATACGGAAACAGGCATTTCTGGTGTCGAGGTTACTATGTTGATACAGCAGGGAAGAATGCAAAGAAAATCGAAGAGTACATACGTACACAACTTCAGGAAGACATTGCTGATGACCAGCTGACAATGAAAGAATATATAGACCCGTTCACCGGAGAAAAGAAAAAGTAGCCCTTTAGGGCTGGTAGAAAAGATGGTGCGGTTGGCGGATTATTTCAGCGCGTCTTAAGACGCTGCAGGTAATGGGCCCTTCTAGGGCCTAGAACAAACCACCGGCTGAGCCGGTGGTTATGATTCTTAAGTATGATCCCCTTCGGGACAGGTCTTATTTGATGACCCTGACCTTGATGATGCCGTCGACATCGAGGATCCTTTTCAGTTCGGATTCAGAGACATCACTGTCGATGTCCATGAGAGTGCATGCGTACTCGCCTTTGCTCTTGTTGGTGAGATCGCGGATATTGATATTGGTGTCCGCAAGTATGCCTGTGATCTTTCCGAGCATGGAAGGTATATTCTTGTTGAGTATGCAGACTCTGGCGCTGGCATCGGGATTGAGATCGCCCATGGAGCAGTCCGGATAATTCACTGAGTGGATGATGTTTCCCTTTTCGATGTATTCCATGAGAGAATCAGCCGCCATGATCGCACAGTTGTTTTCTGCTTCGGCGGTGGAAGCTCCGAGATGAGGACTCATGGTGACGCCGTCCTTGCCGGCTACCAGATCGTTGGGGAAATCAGTCACATATCTTTTGAGTTTTCCCGAGGCAAGTGCTTCCAGCATGGCGTTTTCATCAACCAGTTTGTCTCTGGCAAAATTCAGGAATACTGCGCCCGGCTTGATCTTGTTGAAACATTCGCTGTCGATCATGCCGGCTGTTTTATCGTTGGCCGGAACATGTATGGTGATATAGTCGCAGTAAGGCAGCAGGTTGTCCATGTTATTGGTCACGGGGATCTTGTTGGACAGTTCATGAGCGGAATGAAGGGATATGAACGGATCATAGCCTATTACTTTCATCCCCAGCTGCTGTGCGGCATTGGCCACCAGCACTCCTATGGCTCCCAGGCCAATGACGCCCAGAGTCTTGCCGAGTATCTCTGTGCCGGCAAACTGGCTCTTGCCCTTTTCAACGGTCTTCTTGACATTGTCTTCTTCGGCAAGATTGCCTGCCCAGGCATAGCCTTCCGGCATGTTCCTTGCGGCTGCTATCATGTTGCAGATGACCAGTTCTTTGACAGAATTGGCATTTGCGCCGGGAGCATTGAATACGACGATACCGTCCTCTGCGCATTTATCGACAGGGATGTTATTAGTGCCTGCTCCGGCTCTGGCGATAGCCAGCAGTTCTGAAGGCATTTTCATATCGTGCATATCCTGACTGCGGACTATTATACCGTTTGCCTGAGTTGTATCATCTGTTATCGTGTATTCATCTGTAAGACGATCCAGCCCCACGGGAGATATTTTGTTTAATGTTGCTATGTTATACATACTGCACCTCG